>SCPN01001643.1_pt1 | contig 49779 bp, 55 predicted proteins | sample 6106831 | NCBI WGS metagenome assembly SCPN01 (sample SAMN10720447, study PRJNA508395) | human gut metagenome | isolation source: Participant 1, 0 month | reverse complement strand
TCTCAGTTTTTCCGTCCGCCCGCTTTTCATTTCCACATCCGGTCAGTCCTGTCGTGCACATTCCGAGTGCCAGCACAACCGCCATAGCCTGACAAATCTTTCTTTTTGCCATATTTTTTCACTCCTTTTCTGTTTTATTTGCTCTTTTTCCTGATAAACCGATTATAACATACCATTATGTATACAATAAATACCTTTATTTTTGCTTTTTTATACCAATATGCTATAAAACATGCTATAATTGCATATAATGTCGCATAAGGGTATATTTATAGTATTAATCAATAAGGAGTGACTCACATGGACAAGCTTTCCTTCAATATTTTTCCAAATGTAAATTTCATAGATTTGTGTATGTACCAGTTCGGCCACGAGCAGTGCGAACCTGGACACTCATTTGGTCCTGCCACAAGAAACCACTATCTATTCCACTATGTACTGTCCGGCACCGGCACTCTGATGGCCGATAATGCAAAGGGCATTACACAAACCTACAACAACATAAAAGCGGGCAGGGCTTTCTGATTTTTCCCGCCAGATAAATACCTATATCGCAGATGACAAGCTTCCCTTGGGAATACATATGGATTGAGTTTGACGGTCTGCGCGTCAAGGAGGCTCTCACCACAACAGAGCTTACCAAAAATAATCCTGTATATCACACACACTCAAAGGATATCCGCGAAAAGCTTGTTGCGGAAATGCTCTACATCACAAGGCACCCCTCAGAATCACCGTATCACCTGATTGGGCATATGTACCTTTTTCTGGATTATCTGATGCAGTCAGCCAAATCATCAAAACTCGTTCCGGGTGGGAAAATGAGTGATTTTTATATAAAAGAAGCGATGAATTATATCGAGCAGAATTTTCAGAATGATATCTCAATCGAAGAGATTGCCGGAGTCTGCGGCATAAACCGAAGCTATCTGGGCAAGATTTTCAAAAATTCAGTTGGACATTCACCTCAGGAATTTCTCATGAATTATCGTATGATAAAGGCCACAGAACTTTTAAAGCTGACCTCCTTATCCATCGCAGATGTTGGTTCTGCCGTTGGATACGAAAATCAGCTTCATTTCTCACGCGCCTTTAAAAATATCTACGGAGTGGCTCCGAGGGAGTGGAGGAACGAGCATAAATAAGCTCACTGTTCATCCTTCACAAATTCATTTACATTGTCAGAGGTCACCTTCTCATACGGCAGATAAACATACTTCTTATCCTCAAACTTTATGTTTTTCATGCTGCCCCCGGTGGCTGCCAGATAGGCAAGCTGAGCCATAGCCCTTGCCTGTCCCTCCTTGTCATTGTAGACCGTTGCCGCAAGCTTCGACTGCTGCACTGCTTCAAGCCCATCGTCTGTGCCATCCACTCCAAAAAATGCAGGTACATTTGACTCCGTCACACCAAGCTTTTCGTATGCGTCTATCGCGCCAAGTGCCATTGCATCGTTGTTTGCAATAACCAGCTCTATGCTGTTTTTATACTGACCTATAAGCTGTGTCATACGGTTCTGCGCCTGAGCACGATTCCAGTTTGCTATCTGACAGCTCAGCTTTTCTATCTGAAGGCCGTTATTCTTCATGCTCTCTGTGACACTCTCTGTCCTGACGATGGCATCCTGATGTCCCATCTCTCCCTCCAGGATGACGTACTGTATCCTGCCATCACCGTTTTTATCCACACCCGGATTATTCTTTATATAATCGGCAATGAGTTCCCCCTGCATCTGACCTGACTGCTTTGCCTTGGCCCCGACATAGTACAGCTTATCCCAGCGATTTAAATCCTCATCAACCGGCTCCCTGTTAAAGAAAATAATCGGGATGTCCTTCTCCATTGCAGCATTTATAATATGCGACAAATCTGTTCTGTCTGCCAGATTAATACACAGCACATTGCAGCCGTCCTCTATCATCTCCTGCACCTGGTCATCCTGTGCACGCTGTGAGCCTGCAGCATCCATGATTGTCATGCTGATATCGTATTTGTCTGTATCAAGACTTGCGCACTCCTTTTTGAAAGTTTCTATCAGCTCCCCGATAAATGTATCCTTCTGGTCATAGCAGGTCACGCCTATATATATATGTTTTTTCTCGTCAACTCTTGTTGTTGCTGCACGAGACAAATGACAATATCAGTGCAAAACACAGTATCATCATGGTATTTCTTATTCTGCTTCTCATTTATTGTTCCCCCACTACTGGCTGATTGCATACAAAAGCTTCTTGTTTTCTTCATCAAACAAATTTTTTCTGGTAAGAAGCTGGTAAGATACCGGCTTTTCCTCTACTGAATATTTTCTACTGCCACGCAGCATATCCACCAGTCCTACAACACTTTTGTATCCGGCAGCAAATTCATCAGGTGTGATAAGAGCCTCTGTCCAGCCCGAATCGAGATAATATATGGCTTCTGTTGAGTTTCCTATCCCATATACCAATGCACCCTGCAGATTATTATCAGAGGCTTCCTTTGCCGCCTCAACCAAACTTGCATCATCTATTGCAAGAACTATGTCAACCTTTCTCTGTGACTGCAGATTTATTTTCTCCCCGGTATCCGAAACACCTGATACAATCCACATCACAACACAGCCGCTCTCCGCGAGAGTATCCTTTATGCCATCAATGCGTTTTTTACAGGCATCGGATTCAGTGTTTTCACAATAGATTCCTATTTTTTTACCTGAAAGTGTTCCGTTGTTGTCAGCAAGAAGCTTTTGTGCCAGTTCCACACCCATGCTGTACTGGTCAAACTCCACTGTATTTAACGACTTAAAGCTCTCGCTTCCCGCCTGGTCTCCGACACCATTATCGGTGTCTTTTTATTTATCCGGATAAGTGTATTAAGGCTTTTTTCTTCTGTCATTTTTTCTGCTGTCGGCTTGAAAACGACCGCATCAGCTTTTTTGTTTATCTCCTGCTTTATTACATCAATTTCATCTGACATGTTGTTCAGATTTTCCTTACTTATCATAACTACATCCACACCATACTCAGAGGCCGCCATTTTCATGCCATATTTAAACGCAGCACTGTGGCTTTCATCCACATCAGCCATCACAACTGCAATACGCTCCGGTTTTTCATTGAGCTTATTGTATGCGATAAAACCTATTCCTATCACAAGTAGTACTCCAAGCAGCAGCAGCTCTGTTATGATGAAGTTTCTCTTATTCTTGCTCATATTTGTCCATTTATTTTTCACTGTCACTCTCACCCCTCCCATGCAGCAAGGCAATTGTACTTGCTTCATGCTACTATATGATGCTCCTCAAATTGAAGTCTGTTTTCCTCTGAATAGACAATTGCCGGGATTTTGATTGTCACAACTGTTCCCTCATCAAGCTCACTTTCTATATGCAGGCCATAGCGCTCTCCAAACAGTATCTTTATCCTGTTATTTACATTGACAAGCCCCACTCCCGAGCCCTTCTTGTGAACCCTGTCCGTATTTGTCAGCAAAAGCGGAATTTCATTCTCCGGAATGCCCATTCCGTTGTCTGATACCGTTATGATTATATCCTCTCCCACTTTTTGGCCTCCGACTACTATCTCTCCGAAATCGTCCAGCTCTCTGATTCCGTAATTTAGTGCGTTTTCCAAAATCGGCTGAAGCACCAGCTTCACCGCACAGTAGTCCATTATTTCCTCGTCTACCTCAAAGCTCACCTCAAATTTGTTCTTATAGCGCACCTTCTGAATATTCATGTAGCTTTTTGCGTGCAAAAGCTCATCGCGTACAGGTATTATTGTATGTCCCTTCGACAGACTGATACGGAAAAGCTTTTGCAAGCTGCGTAATCATAAACGAGGCCTCCTCGTTTTTGCCCCCTTCAATCATCCATGTGATGGAGTCAAGAGTATTATACAAAAAGTGCGGATTAATCTGGCTTTGAAGCACATCAAGCTCGCTCTTTCGTCTCTCGTTCTGCTCCCATACGATCTTTTTCATGAGCTCATTGTTCTGCTTATATGAATTACGTATAGAGTATCCCAGATGCCGTATCTCTGAGGAACCACCTACATAAATATCTGCTTCATTGCCATTCTCATACCTTTTCACAGAATCATCCAGCTTCATTATCGGCTTTGAAATACGTATAGCTATCACTCTGTTTATCCACACAAACATCATAGCCATAATAATCATTATAACAAAAACAAACTGCTTCACATCCGCCATCTTATTGGTAAAGATGGAGTATGGCATCACACATACAAGCTTCCAGCCTGTGTAGCTGATTGTATCTACCATAATCTTACGATGCACTCCATTCAGATAATCATCATATATACTGTTTTGCGACTTTGCCGCAACCTCACTGTTTTCCGGAACATCTCCATCAAACTGTATCTGATGCGGATGGTAAATAATATTGCCATTTGCATCACACAGATAATAATACTGTCCTTTTCCCGATGTATTTATCCTCTCAAGCATCCTTGATACACTCGAATAATCCATGTCCACAAGCAGCACACCCATCTGTGATTCTGAACCGGAGGTCAGCTCCACGGCACGGCTTGATGATATGACCAGATGATATCTCATGGAACCATCGTCAAACAAATTCTGTACATGAGGTGTTGAAAAATGTATATTTTCCACGCGCTCCATAGCTTCTATGAACCAGTCCTGTTTTGTCACATCCGGGTCCTCCTTCTGGGACACGACAGGCTCTGCAGCTATAAGGCTTCCATACTGATTATACATGGCAATACTGCGCAGATATTCCTTGTTTGATTCATAGAGCAGGCTCATGCCATCGTGTATGGTGTCAGACTGCTTTAAAATATCATTCTCCTTTATTACATAATAATACGCCGCATCCGAAACCTGCCTCATATTGACCAGATAGCTTTCCACACTGTCTATTGTCTGGTCCATCACCTTATGATTGCTCTCTATGATACTGTCCTGCGATGCATCGGCAAATTTTATATACATCACCACAACTGTGACAAGCATTATTGCAAGCGACAGCAGTGAGAATGAGAGCATTATTATGGATTGTATATTGCCTGATTTATACCTTATTCTTCTCATACTCTGTCCTGTACCTGGATGGGGAAACCCCATACTTTCTCTTAAAAACATAACTGAAATAGTTCGGATCCGCATAGCCTACATTCTGGGCTATGACATAGCTCTTGTCGTCTGTCTCCACAAGCATTCTGGCAGCCTTGTCCATTCTGTAATCAGTCAGATACTCCACAAACGAGCTGCCGGTTTCCTTCTTGAACAGACTTGAAAAATACGAGTTAGATACTCCTAATTCCTTACATGTATCGTCAAGTCCAAGGTCCACACTTCTGTAATTCCTGTGCACATAATCCTTTGCACTGTCTATGAGTGACTTCTTGGAGTTGTATCTGGCATCAGCCATATCGTCGTGCAGCCTGCTTGAAAAATCCAAAAGCCACTGCTTGAGCACTACCGGCTCAAAATTGGAGAGCTCATTATAAAGCCTGCCTACACTTCCCGATATTTCCTGCGCATTAAGCTCATTATTGCTCATGAAGTGATATAGCTCACTGATCAGCTCCATTACTGCCACATGGTAGTTCTCAAGTGACTGCTGCGACATAAAATTGTGCTGCATATACGCTTCAACAGCCTGCTCCCACATCCTCTATCTTGCCGATACAAATCATTTTAAATAAATATGACAGCTCATTTCCCTCATCGCCATCCTTTGATATACGTCGCTGTGGCTCAACCTCTGTCATGTTTATTGCCCTGTTGCTGCCATAAAGCACCCTGTAGGATACTGCCTCCCTCGCACTCTGATAAGAGCTAACCAGCTCTTGTATACCTTTCGCACACCTGCCCGATTCCGACCGTCACCTTTGCCCCCATTACATGATTTACATATTTGCAAAATCTGTCACACTCATCTGTCAGCTCAGAGATATCCTCCTGCTGCACAAGCTGGGCTATCATGACCGTATCACCGAGATAGTTAAAAATCCTGCCATTCCAGCGCTCCTTTAAATCAGCCTGTGCCTGTCTCTCTACTGACACTGCAAGCAGTCTGATATCCATGCCCTGCGGCATCTGACTTGCGGAGGTATGTATGATAATACAGCAGTAATATGGTCCCTCAAGCACAATCTTATAGTCACGCATGTACCTGCCCAGCTCATTTTCCGGTATGCGTCCCTCGATAAGTGTCGTGTAAAAATTTGACTGCAAAACAGGCAGCGATGCTGCATAATACTGCTTCAATATGTCTGTGTTTTTCTTCTCATTCAGCTCATCATCCAGCTTTGTCTTAAGCTTTTTGAATACCTCCGTGATTTCAGCCAGATTGAGTGGCTTTAAAATATACTCCTCTATCTCGAGATGCACTGCCTCCTTTGCATACTCAAAATCGTCAAAGCCTGTGAAAAGCAAGAGCTTCGTCGCAGGAAACCTCTGCCTGATGTTACTGCACAGCTCAAGTCCGTCCATGTAAGGCATACGTATGTCAGTCATCACAACATCCGGCTGCATGTCCTCCATCATCTCAAGCGCCTTGAAGCCATTTCCCGCATGTCCTACCACATGAAAACCAATCTGCTCCCAGGATACCTTTCTCTCGATTACCTCTATTACATCCCTCTTCGTCATCAACCAGTAATAATGTATACATTTTATGTCTTCTCCCTGCTATACCGGGTAACTATTCTGAATAGTTACTCTGTTTATATTATATTATACCACATCTGATTTTAAGCTTTTTTATTCTTTTGTAGCTTTATATATTAACCACATCTGATAATTCTAGAAAAAGAGTAACATTTTGCTGACATCTCTGCTAATCATTTGGAAGTATGAAAAATTTTCTTGCGATATTATTTCTTCTGAACGTATTTCAGACAGTCAAGTGTAACTGCTACAAGAATGATAATTCCTGAGAATACGAACTGAAGGTTTGTATCAATACCAAGGATTGTAAGAGAGTATGTGAGTGCTGTGAAGATACATACACCGGTTACAACACCTGATATCTTACCGATACCACCTGTGAATGATACACCACCAACTACACAGGCTGCGATTGCGTCCATGTCCCAGCCCTGTCCATAAGCTGCTGAACCTGAACCAACCATTCTTGCACACTCAAGCCATGAGCCAAATCCATAAAGGATACCGGCCATCACGAATGCGCCGAGAGTTACTGCAAATACTGAGATACCTGAAACTGCTGCTGCCTCCGGGTTTCCTCCTACTGCGTAGAGGTTTTTACCAAATGTTGTCTTGTTCCAGATAAACCATACAATTGCGATTGCTGCTACTGCCCAGAGGATGATGGTTGGGAAACCATTTAACTTTGGAATAATCATGTTAGGAATAACCGGCTCAATAGCACCGAATGAAACTCCCTTTGTAGCATATGTTACGATACCGAAGATAACAAGCATGTTGGCCATGGTTGAAATAAACGGATGCATCTTAAACTTCGCTGTAAAAAATCCTGCAATACTTGTGAAGAATGTACAAAGCACGATACATGCAAGTAATGCGATAACCACTCTTGCACCTGTAGGTACTCCTGTAAAGTCAAATATATGACCGAATACAGAGCCTGTATTGATACCCTGATGCATGATGATTGTGGCTGTTGTCATACCCATACCAACCATTCGTCCAACAGAAAGATCCGTTCCTGTTAAGAGGATAAGTCCTGCAACACCAAGTGCTAAGAACATTCTCGGTGAAGCCTGCTGAAGAATATTCAGTATGTTGTTGTATGTCAGAAGAGGTGTACCCTTCTTTATCGGTGTTATGACACAAAGTGCTATGAATATAAGTATAATCGCAATATAAAGACCATTCTGTAACAGGAAGTTTCTCTTATTGAATGTATACTTGTAATTCTCCCATTTCTGAGCTCTTTTCTCCATAAATGTGAACTTTGAAAGACGAAGCATATCAATCAGGTGATACTTGTAGCTGTATGCCTCATGCTTTTTGTCCTTGATTGACTGATACTCTTTCTCGAGCTCAAGCTTCTCATTTGAAATACGATTCTTGTGTACGTAGTTTTCTTCCTTTATCTCAGTGCTGTCTGATGTCTTTGCAAGAGCAGCCTTGTGCTTTTTATCAAGCTCTGCCATTCTCTCATTATGAGCAGCAAGCGCCTCTGCCTTTTCCGCCTCACAGCTTGCCTTAACGGCATTGTAATACTTTGAATCAAAATTTTCCTTTAAATAGCTTTCAGCCTTGGCGATGAGCTTTGAAATCTCATCCTTGTTCTTTGCCTCAACAGCCTTTGCCTTTGCAAGCTCTTTCTCGCAGGCTGCTATTTCTGACTCTTTCTCGCCCTTTGAAAGAGTTTTATCTCTCTTGATGCCTGCTATCGCTGACTGACACTCTACAACCCTTGTAGTTCCGTCTTTTCTGAGTGCATCAATTTCTTTTTGTATTCCACCAACATATTCGTCGATAGGCTGGCGCAGAGCACGCTCCTGCTCAGCCGTTAAAATCTTACTATTAGCCATATCCGTCTTCTCCCTTTATTATAGGTACTTTGCACTGAGTCTCAGCAGTTCTTCCTGATTGGTTTCCTTTGTATTGACAATTCCTGAGAGTCGTCCGTTTGACATGACTCCGATACGATTTGTTATACCAAGGATCTCAGGCATCTCAGATGAAACTACAATGACTGTCTTACCCTGCTTTGCCATATTGATTATCAGCTCGTAAATCTCATATTTGGCACCTACATCGATACCTCTTGTAGGCTCATCCATCATGAATATCTGCGGTCCTCTTTCAAGCCATTTACCAAAGATAACCTTCTGCTGGTTTCCTCCTGACAGAGCCGAAATCATATCCTCCGGTCCCATACACTTTGTGTGCATAATCTTTATCTCATCAGAGGTGGCCTTTGTCATCTTGCTGTCTGAAAGTGCCGGTCCATTCTTATAAGCACCGAGATTTGCGATTGTTGTGTTAAAGGTGAGGTTTCCCTTAAGGAAAAGTCCATTTGCTTTTCTTTCCTCTGTGATAAGTGCGAAGCCATAGTCCATAGCCTCCTTTGCACAGGTGAAATTCATAAGCTGGTTCTTAAAATATACTCGTCCCGCAGCTCTTGTCCTGATTCCGAAAATCGTCTCAAGAAGCTCTGTACGACCTGCTCCGACAAGTCCGTATAGTCCAAATATCTCCCCCTCATGCACATCAAATGTGATGTCCTGCAGATGTGGCTCGTACTTTGTCGAAAGATGCTGTATTGACAAGATTACATCCTTTGGTTTGTTGTCTACCGGAGGGAATCTGTTCTCCAGTACTCGTCCAACCATCGCTGCAATCAGTTCATTCATATTTGTTTCTTTTGTGCTCTTTGTCATGACCAGATTTCCATCTCTAAGAACCGAAATCTCATCACATATCTCAAAAATCTCATCCATCTTGTGAGAAATATAGATAAGTGAAATACCCTGGTCACGAAGCATCCTCATCATCTGGAACAGCTTTTCAACCTCCTGTACCGTAAGTGATGATGTAGGCTCATCCAATACTATAACCTTTGAGTTGTATGATATTGCCTTTGCAATCTCACACATCTGTCGCTGTGATACTGACATATTTTTCATCGGCTGCTCGAGATTAACTGTCATTCCCAGCTTTCTGAATAATTCAGACGCTTCTTTTTTCATGCGTCCCTCATCAATCATACCAAATGAATTGACCGGATATCTTCCGAGAAACAGATTGTCTACGACATTTCTCTCAAGACACTGGTTCAACTCCTGATGCACCATCGCTATTCCATTTTCCAGTGCATCCTTAGGACCCGAAAAGCTTACCTCTTTTCCGTCCAGATATATAGTTCCCTCGTCCTTCTGGTATGTACCAAAAAGACATTTCATCATTGTCGACTTACCGGCTCCGTTCTCCCCCATGAGACCCATTACAGTACCTTTTTTCACATCTAAATTGATGTGGTCAAGAACCCTGTTTCGTCCAAATGACTTGCTCATGCCACGAATCGATAAGATGTTTTCATTATTCTTATCGCCCATACTTCCTGCTCCTAACTCTATATTTGCTGTCGTCTGTATACACTTTATTTTGGGGAGAGATTTTTCCCTCCCCAACTAAGTGCTTTAAATACTTTTACTGGTTCAAAAGAGCTGTATAAGAAGCTGCATTATCTGTCTTAACCATGTTGATTGCGAATGCATCGTACTGGCTTGGATTTCCAAGTCTGTTTGTGATATTAGACTCTGTCTGTCCATCACCACCGATGTACTCAACATCAAGATTTAAGAGATCATCATACTTCTGTAAGAGTGGCTGATATGTAGAGCTTAAGAAGTTATCTGAAGCATTGTAGATATTCAGCCATACCTTCTTTGTAGGGTGCTTTGCTGAATCAAGCTGTGTTGAAACAGGTGCCCATACAACTGTTGAATCTGTGAAATCCTTGTAGTTATCTGCTGTAACTGCTACGTTTAATGCGTAGTAAGATCTCTCATCATCCTTGTAAACATATACATCATCGCTTAATACGTTTCCTGCATCATCCTCTGTGCCGATACCTGTATCAATATCTACACCATCGAGTGCGTTTCTAAGTACACGAAGTGTGAGGTAAGCCTGAACGTCAGCATGCTGGCTGATTGTTCCGCCATAGCCCTCTGCGATAGCTGCTACTGCATCACTGTTGGCATCGTATCCGAATGTCGGAACCTTGTTGTCCTTTGACCATGCATTGAACATTGACATTCCCATTCCATCGTTGTTAGAAACAACTACGTCGATTGACTCGCCAAATGATGATGACCATGTTCCGATTGCATTTCCTGCTGTAGCTGCATCCCATGTAGCTCCTGCTGAGTTCTTCATCTCCTGTGAAGCAAGCTCTCTTACTACATAGTCCTTGCCGTTTACAGTAATCTTGCCGTCCTGAACCTCAGCTGCTTTTCCGTCTGAGTTTGTTCCTGCCGGAGCACTGTCAATCTCGCCGCTCTTGTCTACGCCTGTTCCAAGAGCTTTACGAACACCTCTTGTTCTTGCAATTGAATCGTTGTGTCCGATATCACCGATTGCAAGTACATATCCGATGACGCCATCCCCATTTCTGTCAATCGTATCGATGTTCTTCTCGATATACTCTTTTACCATTTCTCCCTGAAGTTCAGCTCCCTGATTAGCATCGAAACCTACATAATAGGTATCCTTGTTGTAGTTGAGTGCTGTCATGTCAAGCTCTCCTGTTGAGCTGTTTGATGGCTGACGGTTGAACCACACAAGTGGCTTGTCCTTGTTTGCAACATCTGATGTCGTTGTGCTGCTTCCCCCTTTCTGTGTATCAGAAGAACCCCCATCTGATCCACAAGCGGCCATTGACGCTGCCATAGCAGCTACCATCATGATTGCAACAAATTTTTTCTTCATATATTTTTGTCCCCCTTTGTTTTGTTGGTAAGGCTAGTATACAAAAATATTTCGTGAATCACTATAGAATATTTTTCGATAAACATTAAAAATTTTACTGTTTTTCGTCATGTAGACGAAAATTTTCTAGTTTTTTGTTTTTTGTTACGTCGCATTGTTAAACTTCAACTTTATAAAAAAGATCATACACTCAGTTGTTTTCTGAATGTATGGTCTTTTAATTCGTCTTATTCCCAACAGCACTATGGTAGTTCAAATGTCATTCTCTCACCTGTAGCAGGATGGTCAAAAACAATCTTGTAGGAGCAAAGTGCAAGCTGTTCCCTTACACCGCCACCGGTGCGTCCTGATTTACTTCCCATTCCTGAGTTATTTGAGGCAGGCTTCCCATACTTGGTATCCCCAATCAGAGGATAGCCGATATGTGCAAGCTGCAAACGTATCTGATGATGCCTTCCTGTGAGAAGCTTTATGTCAAATTCTGTTCTAATGCATTCATTTTGGGAGCTGTCCCTATCCGGCGTCACTGATATCACCCTATACTGAAGCACTGCCTTTTTTTTGCCAGCCTGTCTTTTTCGCTTGTGATTTTTGATGTATTGGTACGCTTGTCGAATGAAATATAATCTGTAAGAGTATGCCATGCCGGGTCATGATTATCTTCTTTCTTATCTGTTCCTGACACTCCCTGTCCTCTGCTTGCCGCACGATAATATTTCTCGGTTGTATGCTCCTTTATTTGTCTGCTTAAAGAAGCCGCTGCTTTCTGATTCTTGGCAAATACCATCACTCCCTCTACCGGCTGGTCGAGCCTGTGCACTATGCCGACATAAGGCGGCTCATTTTTAGCCGCCCTGTAATTTCTTATGAAGCTCTCCATATCCTGCTGCCCTATACGCCTGGTCTGTGTAGCAATTCCCGCCGGTTTGTAGCAGACGATTATGTCGTTGTCTTCGTAAATGATATCTGGTTTTCCCATGTTGTAACTCCCGCAAATTGTTATTTTAAATTTTAACTGTTCAGCACATTTACAGTTGCGATACGCAAGCATATAGCCAAGTGTCACCTCACATACAAACGAAGGCAGCATCGGTGTAAAATAATAGTTACTTATTATATTTTATCAACTTAATGAGTTGTTAGCAATGGTATTTAAAAAACTAATTCTGACAATTTAATATTCTTTTTTTGCACATTCTATCTGTTCCTCTGTCGGAGGTTCCACCCCCTCAAGCTGGTATGGTATACCAAGCTCCTTCCACTTGAACACCCCAAGTGTGTGGTACGGCAGCACCTCAACCCTATCCACTGTTTTAAGTGTGTCGATAAACTCTCTAAGCTGCTTTAAATATCTCTCATCCGTGGTGATTCCAGGCACAAGCACATGACGTATCCACATTTTTTTACCGTTTTTTGAGAGATATTGTGCCATATCAAGGATATTCTTATTTGTCTGTCCCGTAAGCTTTTTGTGCTCCTCGTCATCTATATGCTTGATGTCCAGCATGAAGAGATCTGTATATTTCATCAGCTCATTAAATTTGCCGAAAAACGGTTCTTCCACGGTAAACGGATTTCCTGATGTGTCAAGGCATGTGTTTACACCTTTTTCCTTTGCAAGCTTAAATAGCTCTGTGACAAAGTCTATCTGCAAGAAGTGCTTCACCTCCGCTTACTGTGATGCCGCCTGTTTGCTTCCAGTACGCTTTATAGCGCATGGCGGTCTTTAGCACCTCCTGCGGTGTCATCAGCTTTGCACCGTCATTTTCGCCGCATTTGGCCCATGTGTCCGGGTTGTGGCAATATTTACAGCGCATATTGCAGCCCTTCAAAAATACTATATATCTCACTCCCGGGCCGTCGGCTGAGCCAAAGCTTTCTACCGAGTGTACTCTTCCTAGTGTTTCTCCCATGTTTTACCTCCTTCAGGTTGTTGCTGCTACTTTTATTTTATGGTACGGAATTTTCGACACCCCGCCGACCGTGACTTTTCAATGCTCAGGTTCTTCGGGCTAAGAGGCTGTATGAATTATGATTTAGGTTTTCTACGCTTGACGCGACCGGCTTTTACACACCTTCCGAAAATTCCTTACGCTGTGGTGTTATTTAGAAAATCAGAATATGCAGGCACTTGGCCTGCACATTCTGGAATGTTTGATATTTTTTTATATTACATTCTCTCGTGGCATGTACGTGAGATTACATCGAGCTGCTGCTCTCTTGTGAGGTCGATGAACTTAACTGCGTATCCTGATACTCTGATTGTGAAGTTTGCGTACTCCTCCTTCTCAGGATGCTCCATTGCATCGATGAGTTTCTCTTTACCGAATACGTTTACATTAAGGTGATGTGCACCCTGGTCGAAGTATCCGTCCATTACGTTTACAAGGTTGTCAATTCTCTCACCCTCGTTGTTTCCGAGTGCTCCCGGATTGATGGTCTGTGTATTTGAGATTCCATCAAGTGCCCACTCATATGGAAGCTTTGTGAGTGAGTTTAAGGATGCGAGAAGTCCGTTCTGCTCTGCGCCGTATGATGGGTTTGCTCCCGGTGAGAGTGGCTCTCCGGCTTTACGTCCGTCAGGCATTGCTCCTGTAGCTTTTCCGTATACCACGTTTGATGTAATTGTAAGGATTGATGTTGTAGGCTCTGAATCACGGTATGTGTGATGCTTCTTTAACTTGTCCATGAATGTCTTAAGAAGCCATACTCCGATTTCGTCCGCGCGATCATCATCGTTTCCGTATTTAGGGAACTCTCCCTCAATTTCGAAATTCTTTGCCAGTCCGCTCTCATCACGTACTACCTTAACCTTTGCATATTTGATTGCTGAAAGAGAATCGATTACGTGTGAGAATCCTGCGATTCCTGTTGCAAATGTTCTCTTTAAGTCTGTATCCATGAGTGCAAGCTCTGCTGCCTCATAGTAGTATTTGTCATGCATGTACTGGATAAGGTTTAATGTATTTACATAGATGTCTACTAACCAGTCCATCATCTTGTCGTATTTCGCCATTACCTCGTCATAGTCAAGGTACTCTGCTGTGATAGGTGCGTAGTTTGGTCCTACCTGCTCACCTGATTTTTCATCAACACCACCGTTGATAGCGTAGAGGAGACATTTTGCAAGGTTCGCACGTGCTCCGAAGAACTGCATCTCTTTACCTGTCTGTGTTGCAGATACACAGCAGCAGATTGCATAATCATCGCCCCATACCGGCTTCATTGCGTCATCGTTCTCATACTGGATTGAGCTTGTCTCAATTGAGATGCGGGCTGCATAATCCTTGAAGGTCTGAGGAAGCTTTGATGAGTAGAATACTGTGAGGTTTGGCTCCGGTGCAGGTCCCATGTTCTCTAATGTATGGAGGAAACGGAAGTCGGTCTTTGTAACCATTGAACGTCCGTCCACACCTGTTCCTGCCACGTCAAGTGTTGCCCATACAGGATCACCTGAGAATAACTGGTTGTATGAAGGGATACGTGCAAATTTAACCATACGAAGCTTCATTGTAAAATGATCGATGAGCTCCTGTGCTTCCTGCTCTGTGAGGATGCCCTTGTCCATATCTCTCTTGATGTAAATGTCAAGAAATGTAGATACACGTCCTACTGACATTGCTGCGCCATTCTGTGTCTTGATTGCTGCAAGGTATCCGAAGTATAACCACTGAACTGCCTCTTTTGCGTTTGTTGCAGGTCTTGAGATATCATATCCGTAAATCTCTGCAAGCTTCTTCATATCCTCAAGACATTTAATCTGCTCTGCGATTTCCTCTCTTAAACGGATAACATCATCTGTCATCTGTCCACAGCCACAGTTTGCCTTATCCTTCTTTTTCTCCTCGATGAGATAATCAAGTCCGTATAATGCTACTCGACGGTAATCGCCCACGATACGTCCACGGCCGTATGTGTCAGGAAGACCTGTAAGGATCTTTGCATGACGAACCTTCATCATCTCAGGTGTGTATGCATCGAATACTGCTGTGTTGTGTGTCTTATGATATTTTGTGAAAATCTCCTTGAGCTTGTCGCTTACATTGTAACCATATGTCTCAGCAGCCTGCACCGCCATCTTGATTCCACCGTAAGGCATGAATGCTCTCTTTAACGGCTTATCTGTCTGAAGACCTACAATCTGCTCGAGGTCCTTTAATGACTCATCTATATATCCAGGGCCGTAAGCTGTGATTCCTGTTACAACCTCTGTCTCCATGTCAAGAACTCCGCCCTTGGCACGCTCCTCTTTCTGTAATTTCTGGAGTGCATCCCACAGCTTGTTTGTAGCATCTGTCGGATCAGCTAAAAAGCTCTCGTCTCCGTCGTATGGAGTGTAGTTGTCCTGAATAAACTGACGGACGTTGATTTCCTCTTTCCAAAGACGTCCTTCAAATCCATCCCACTCTTTCATTTCTATCATTGTAATATCCTCCTTAAAATGTGTGAATGTTACTTCGTTTGATTAGTTTTGTTTAACTGTGGTTAGTATATACTTACTACAGTATTTTTGTCAATATCCATGTTGTTTCTTTTGAGATACATTCCCTAGTTATTTACACGACTATGGCTGATTTTATAATCAAAAAGAGCCGGCTGTCCGGGTTTATCGCCCAGACGGTCGGCTCTTATTTGTTATATTTCATGTGGTTATTCCACTTATCCGTCAGTCATATAACACGTTCATAGTAGACTATTTTTCTCAATAAAGCAATAGGTTTTTAGAACTATTTTTATTCTTTTCTATTCCGCACGGACCGCCCAGCGCATCTTCGTGGACCTGGCACGTCCGTTCTGAGCACATTCCTGTGCTGATGGACGAATCACATCCTTGGAATAGTCGCTGTATATTCCTGCTTTATATCCTGCCTTGAGTGCCTTTTTGACCAGCTTGTCCTCTCCTGAATGGAAGGTAAGGATGGCAGTTCTTCCTCCGGGCTTTAATGCTCCCGGAAGCTTTTCCATAAACTCATATAGCACCTCAAACTCATGGTTTACGTCTATGCGGAGCGCCTGGAATGTGCGCTGACAGGTCTTTTTGATTATGTCCTTCTTATCCTTTTCAGGCAGAAAATCGAGTGTCTGCTCTATAATGTGACGAAGCTTTGTGGTCGTATCTATGCGGTTCCCCTTCCTGATCTCGTCTGTGATTGCCTTTGCAAGCTCCTCGCAATACGGCTCATCTGAGTTCTCATAGAGCATACCTGAAAGTTCCTCACGGGATATATTATCAAGCCGCTCTGCCGCACTGATACCGGCATTTGGATTAAGACGCAGATCCAGCGGTCCATCCACCTTAAACGAAAAACCACGCTCAGGATTATCTATCTGCATTGATGAAACTCCCAGATCGGCAAGTATGAAATCAAAGCCTCCTACTTCCTTTGCAATCTCATCTATTGTGCAGAAGTTTTGAAGCTTTATGGTGAGAATGTCATCTCCAAAGCCTGCTTCAGCGAGACGCTTTTTTGTCTTTTCAGACTCGATTGGGTCAACATCTGTAGCAAACATATGTCCCTGTCCTTCAAGCTTTTCAAGCATTGCCCTTGTGTGGCCACCGTATCCGAGTGTGGCATCAAAGCCTGTCTGTCCCGGCTTTATGTCCAGAAAATCTATGATTTCTTTTACCATTATGGATATGTGCATGCCCGCAGGGGTATTTCCCTTGCTGATGACATGCTCAATTGTATCCTTGTATTTCTCCGGATTTAATTCCTTGTATTTTTCCTCAAATTTTTTGGGATATTTTCCGCTATAGTGCACGCGGCGCTTGTGCTGTTTTTCTTCGCTCATTTTATGCTCCGTTTCATTCTGGGTTAGAACTGTTATGCGCTGACTTTTGCTACAGTATAACTTTTATTTTACTTTTCCGCAAGATAATGACTTACATTCCTATACCATCTGCACGAGCCACACGTCGCTTTTCACCATGAAGTATCCGATGACTACCTTTATCAGCTCTGTGGCCTGCACAAGGAAGTACACTGCTACTATGCCAAGTGCTGTGTATTTGGCGAGCACAAATGCCACCGGCACCACTATCACCCACGTAAATACGGAGTCAAACAGAAATGTGACCAGTGTCTTGCCGCCTGAGCGGAGTGTGAAATACGACGAATGTGTAAATGCACAAAATGGCATAATTATCGCTGATACCGCTATGAAGCTTGTTGCGAGTGATTTGATTTCATCGGTTGTGTTATATATCTGAGGGAAAAATCCGCCTACCAGAAGCATGACCGCCGCCATTACAGAACAGCAGAACACACTGAACACTATCATCTTGTTATCCGCATCCTTTGCCTTTTCAAGCTCACCGGCTCCAAGATACTGCCCTACAACTATGCTGATGCATGCGCCAAGCTGTATAAACACTATATTGAAAAGGTTTGTTATCGTTGTCGCAATGTTTAAACCTGCGATTACCGAGAGCCCACGTACTGAATAGCACTGTGTAACCGTTGTCATGCCTGCTGCCCATAAAAAAGCTCATTGAGCATAAGTGGCAGTCCCTTGATGAATATAGTCTTAAACTCACCAAACGGCATTCCTATTCCTCTGTAAGCGCCCTCGAGATATCTATTCTTATCCCTGTTTTTATGCGCCCACAGCACAACTATTATTGTCTCAATATATCGCGACATCACAGTGGCAATAGCGGCTCCCGCCACACCCAGCTTTGGTATCGGTCCTATTCCGAAGATGAGCAGAAAATCAAGCACCGCATTGCTTCCAACTGCTGCAAAGCTTGCAACCATCGGTACAAAAGTCTGTCCTGTTTCCTTTATGTTTGTCGCATAGGCCTGCGTCACCGCAAACGGTATGAGACCTATCATAACAATTTCCAGATATTCCTTTCCATATGCCAGTGCTACCTCCGTGGCACCGTTTCCTGCCGTATCTGTCAGATAAAGTGATATGAGACCTGTTCCGTTCGTGATAAACAGTGTCATCGCTATTGCTGTAACAAGCAGCGCTGCATACAGCTTGAATCTGAAGGAATACATATGCCCCTTATGATTTCCCTTGCCAAAATACTGTGCTCCGAATATACTTGCCGCTGACACCGCCCCAAATACAGCCAGATTGTACACAAATATGAGCTGGTTTACGATTGCTACTCCCGACATCTGCTCTGTACCAAGCTGTCCTACCATAATGTTGTCCAGAAAGCTTACCAGATTTGTGATTGCATTCTGGATTATCATTGGTATGGCCAGCATGAGATAGCGCTTATAAAATGCTTTGTCTCCTATATATTTTTGTCTGAATTTATGCATATTTGTCCCCCTTTCGATTTCTCCATGGTCCTTTCGTGCAATGCTACTATTTTACTACGTCAGACTTTATTTTTCAAATATTTTATGTGTTTTTTCCTTAACTTATTTTAAATAAAAAATACATTAAAGCTCCCGGCTGACAACACTATTTGCGCTGTCACTCGGGAGCTCTTAATTTTAAATTTTAATATCTAACTGTTATTTTTAATTATAATTTTACTTTTTATGTCAATATCCTGTTTATTTGTTTACTGTCGGTTCATATCCTGTGTTTCCTGATACTTTCTGATTACGAAAAACATGGTAGTTCCATCACCCTCTTTGCTGGTAGCCCATATCTTGCCGCCGTGATCCTCTATAATCTTCTTTACGATGGAAAGTCCTATGCCGCTGCCTCCGGTAGCCGAATTTCTCGACGCATCCGCTCTGTAAAATCTGTCAAAAATATATGGCATATCTCTCTGGTTGATTCCTCGTCCATTGTCCTCGATTTCAACCTGTATGAAGTCACCAACATCATTTATCCTGATATCTATATAGCTTTGTGTCTTGTTCATATACTTCACCGAATTGCCGACTATATTATTAATCACACGGCGAATCTGCTCCGGATCAGCAATGATAAGCACGTTGCTATCCACGTGATTCTCATATGAAAGCCTTATATTTTTCGCCTCAAGATCAAGTCCTATTTCCTCAACACAGTCGTTAAAATAATCTGTGACATTTATCTTCGCAAAATTGTATGGAATCCTGTTCGTATCAATCTTCGAGTAAAGTGTCAGCTCATTAATGAGCTTATCCATATCGTTTGCCTTATTGTAAATGGTCCTGACGTATTTATCTACCTTTTCAGGGGTGTTTGCCACTCCGTCAAGTATGCCCTCGGCATAGCCCTTTACCGCTGTAATAGGAGTCTTTAAATCATGTGCGATATTACTGATTAACACTCTGTTTTCAGACTCATTCGTCACCTTTTCCTCGGCATTTTTCTTGAGGCGGGCACGCATCTGCTCAAACGCAGTACACAGCTCGCCAATCTCTCCGTCGCTCGGGCTCGTCTCAAGCTCAAAGTCCAGATTACCATCCTTGATATTTTCAGCGGCAATACGCAGCCTCTCTCTATCGGTGTGATGATACTCCTGTATATCCACACTATAAGCATGGCAGCCGTAGTAAGAAGTATCAATACTAGTGCAAATGCTCCCTCTATCAAAACAGTCCTGACCTCAGGGATCACGCACGCAGTTGATGTCACTATGTAAAGACTCGCCTCGTCACCATCACTGTCACGAAAATTAAGCTGCTTTATGAGCACCTTGTCATCACTGTCCATATAGCTGCTCACATCAGAGCTGCTCTGCTTATTGGATATTCGCGGAAGCTTTCTCAAAATATCATCATTGTCAATTCCACCATTGAAAATGAGCTCTCCTTCACTTTTCACTATGAGATATGAATACTTCTTCTCCAGCTTCTTATTTATCTTAGTCAGATAATCACTATCAAGAAGCCTGGATGGTTCTATGAGCGATGTCTTCTCGAGCTCATCATATGTGCGCCCTGTCACCTTGTTCAGAAACTGCACCGTGTCAGTGAGCGCGAGCATGCCCGCATCCTCCATGCCATATGTCTTGTTTATGGCCTTTAGCTGAATCTTATTGAAACCCACAAGCACTATATACTGGTGAGCACAACAGGCACAAAATAATTATGCAGAATGATATAGCAAGTTTTGTTTTTATCTTCATAGTATTCTCCATTTGAATAAATTAATAAGTCACTTTATATATACAACAAGGACATATCCTTTCGCATTTGAATTTGATATGTCCTATTCATACTACAATATCTACTATATTTTTTAAAAATCACTACAGCTTAAATCTGTATCCCACTCCCCAAATAGTCTCTATGTACTGAGGCTTTGCAGTGTTCATCTCGATTTTCTCACGAATCTTCTTGATATGTACAGTGACTGTCGCGATATCTCCTACTGAATCCATATTCCAGATTTCCTTGAAGAGCTCCTCCTTGGTAAACACATGGTTTGGATTCTCCGCAAGGAATGTGAGCAGATCAAATTCCTTGGTGGTAAACTGCTTTTCCTCTCCGTTTACCCAAACACGGCGGGCTGTTTTATCAATCTTGATGCCACGAATCTCAACGATATCATTTTCAGGTGTGGCGCTTCCGATGAGGCGCTCATATCTGGCCAGATGAGCCTTTACCCTGGCAACAAGCTCTGATGGAGAAAACGGCTTTGTGACATAATCATCTGCACCGAGTCCGAGTCCTCTTATCTTGTCGATATCATCCTTCTTGGCTGAAACCATGAGTATCGGTGTGTTCTTTTTCTCACGAATCTGTTTGCAAATCTCAAAGCCATCAATGCCAGGCAGCATAAGGTCAAGAATAAACAGATCAAAATCCTCCGCCAAAGCCCTTGCGAGACCGCTTGTGCCATCATTCTCCACCTCTACCTCAAAGCCGCTCAGCTCCAGGTAATCCTTCTCAAGATCAGCAATTGCAACCTCGTCCTCTACTATCAAAATTCTGCTCATATCCGTTCCTCCTGAAAATAAAAAGCCATGGAAACCGACTCAATGTCAGTCCCATGACTTAATTATATCATATATCCGATAACTTCTGTCTAAATTTTCTCTAAATTCTTTCTAACTTTTTCTAAGAAATATAATGTATACTATCCGGCACTCACAACCTGAAAAGGCGCGAAGCCCCACATATTGTTTAGAGATACTTCTTGAGGTCCTCAACCTTATCAAGTGCCTCCCAAGGCAGCTTGATATCTGTACGTCCGAAGTGTCCGTACGCTGCTGTCTGGCGGTAGATAGGTCTTCTGAGGTCAAGCATCTTGATGATTCCGGCCGGACGAAGGTCGAAATTCTCCCTTACGATTTCAACGATTCTGTCATCTGCAAGCTTTCCTGTGCCGAATGTATCAACCATGATAGATGTTGGCTGTGCAACACCGATAGCATATGAAAGCTGAATCTCACACCTGTCAGCAAATCCTGCTGCTACAAGGTTCTTTGCTACGTAACGTGCTGCGTATGCTGCTGAACGGTCTACCTTTGTACAATCCTTTCCTGAGAAAGCTCCGCCGCCGTGACGTGCATATCCACCGTAGGTATCTACGATAATCTTACGACCGGTGAGACCTGCATCTCCGTGTGGTCCACCTATTACGAAACGTCCTGTAGGATTGATGAAGAACTTTGTCTCAGCATCAATCATATCCTTTGGAAGGATTGGGTCAAATACATATTTCTTGATGTCCTCATGGATCTGCTCCTGGGTAACATCCTCGTCGTGCTGTGTTGAAAGTACAACTGCCTCAAGTCTTACCGGCTTTCCTGCCTCATCATACTCTACTGAAACCTGTGTCTTTCCGTCCGGACGAAGATATGTAAGTGTGCCGTCCTTTCTTACCTTTGTGAGCTGGAATGCAAGCTTATGAGCAAGCGCGATTGGGTATGGCATATACTCCTCAGTCTCGTTTGTAGCATATCCAAACATCATTCCCTGATCTCCGGCTCCGGTGTCAAGGTCGTCTGTAAGGTCGCCCTCTTTTGCCTCGAGTGCCTTGTCAACTCCCATGGCGATATCAGCAGACTGCTTGTCAATTGAAACCATTACTGCACATGAGTTTCCGTCGAGTCCCTTCTTTCCGTCATCATATCCGATCTCAAGTGCTGTTTTTCTGACAATTGCAGGGATATCAAGCTGTGCCTTTGTGGTAATCTCTCCTGTTACAAGGATGAAGCCTGTGCAGCTTGCTGTCTCACATGCGACACGGCTCATCGGGTCCTGTTCCATACATGCATCAAGAATGGCGTCTGATACTGCATCGCAGAGCTTATCCGGATGTCCCTCAGTTACTGATTCTGATGTAAATAATAATTTCTCCATTAGTTTTCGGTTACTCCTTTCCTGTTATGTCACCAATTTTCCAATAAAAAAACCACTTACTGCAAATAAGTGGATTAAAATTAAGATAATAAAAATCCTCTTATTGTTCGATTACTCGCTCAGGTTGGCACCTTCCTGTTTTCTAACGGGGTTGCCGTGATTTCATAGATCCTTTGTATCTCCATCACTCTGAATAAGAGAAGTTACAATATAGAATTTTTCAAATCTCTGTCAGCTATGTTACTACCACATGATATATATGTCAAGTATCATTTTCGATACAGATTTATCAATAATCCATTTTCGATACCCTATTCATTATTTATAAGCTATTTTATGCAATTATTCTTTCTTCCTTTATTGACTTTCATAATTTTTGTAATTATACTTAAATTTGTATTTATAGTACTAAACACACAATATCAAAATAAATTTTTGGAGTAACTCATGATTAAAATCAGCATAAAAGATGCGCAGATTGGTATGGTGGCAGCAGAACCGATAAAGACCCCTCTGGGGCAGATACTTGCACTGCCCGGCACACCACTCACCCGTCAGCTCATCAACAAAATGAAGCTATATAAGGTAGGCAGCATCTCAATTCAAAACCCATTCGATGCAGCAGCACCGCAAGCCGGCGAAAATACAGCAAAGCGAGACAAGGTAAAACCTGTACCCAAAACCCGCGCACATGAGATGGTGACCAACATCCAGCGTGTTCAGGCCTCAGAAGAGTTCCTAGGCTTCCAGCTCAAATACCTCACATGCATAAATCAAATCAAGGATACCTTTGGCAAAATCTGTGCCGGTGAAAAATCCTTTGATGAGGCTGCGCTTCTTACTGCTGTCATTGACCTTTCCTCATCGTGCGGCACTACAATCGAGACCTTTGACATGCTCTACAACATGCGCACCATTGCAGACCCGTTGTACTCACACTGTCTGAATGTAGGGCTTATTACAAGGATGATCGGACGATGGCTTCATATGGAAAAGACAGATGTGAATACGCTTACTATCGCAGGAGTACTTCACGATATCGGTAAATGCAAGATTCCCGATGATGTGCTAAACAAGCCTGACAAGCTCACAGATGAAGAATTTGCGCTCATAAAAAAGCACCCACAGTTTGGTTTTGATTTGATTAGGGATCTGCAGATTGACTCCAGAATAAAGCGCACAGCCCTCATGCATCATGAGCGCTGTGATGGCTCAGGCTATCCTTCACAGCTTGACAGCTCACTGATTGACGACTTTGCCATGATAACAGCCATCGCCGATGTATATGATGCCATGACTGCTGCCAGACGCTATCGCGCGCCACTTTGTCCGTTCGCTGTCATATCAAGCTTTGAGAGTGAAGGTTTTACAAAGTACAATACAAAGTTCCTGCTTTTGTTTTTGAAAAAGCTTGCTACCACATACCAGAGCAACCGTGTAATGCTCAACGACAGCCGGTTCTGTAATATTGTGATGCTCAACCCACATGAACTGTCACGCCCTATTGTACGTTTTGATGACGGCAGTATACTTGATTTGTCCACAAACCGCGAGTTTTTCATCAAATCTGTGATGTAAGCCGATTTATAATCAAAAGGGTTACGGAATAGTTACTCAAAAAAATTATAAAATAACCAAAAATAAGAACCGTACATCTACAGTAAGATGCTGCCGGTTCTTATTTTATATATTGCATTTATATTGTGTTTACATTTCATGCTTTACGTATATATCTATTACGATACCTTGAGTATGAACTTCTGAAGCTCCTTCTCATCCTCTACCCTGGCAATTTTTGCACCAATCTTTGTAAGCTTCTCCTCGAGTGCCTCATAGCCTCTCTGGATATAGTAGATATCATCAACCACTGTGATGCCATCTGCTGCAAGACCTGCTATAACCAGTGCAGCTCCTGCTCTTAGGTCAGGTGCATTCACTCTGGCACCTGTGTATCTTTTCACGCCGCTGATGATTGCTATATTGCTCTCTACCTTTATATCAGCTCCCATTCTGGTGAGCTCGTCAACATACTTGAAACGATTCTCAAATATGCTCTCTGTCACTGTACTGGTGCCCTCAGCGATACCCAAAAGCACTGCCATCTGTGGCTGCATATCTGTCGGGAAGCCCGGATATGGAAGTGTTGTGACCTGTGTATGCTTTAAATGTCCGTCTGATATTACTCTGACTGAGTCATCAAACTCCTCTACCTGGCAGCCTACCTCCAACAGCTTTGCTGTGGTGGCCTCAAGATGCTTTGGAATGACATCCTTTACCAGCACGTTGCCTCCTGTTGCCGCAACTGCAAACATGAATGTACCGGCCTCAATCTGATCCGGAATGACAGAATACTCTGTCGCATGTAATCTCTCCACACCTACAATTCTGATGACATCGGTTCCTGCGCCCCTGATATTTGCTCCCATGCTGTTTAAGAAGTTTGCCACGTCAACGACATGAGGCTCCTTAGCCGCATTCTCGATAACAGTCTTGCCATCGGCCATGGCTGCAGCCATCATAATATTGATTGTGGCACCTACAGAAACCTTATCCATATATATGTGTGCCCTTAAGCTCCTTTGCTGGCGATGACAAGGCCATGAGCTATGTCTATGTCTGCTCCCATGGAGCGGAAGCCCTTCATATGAAGGTCAATCGGCCTGCTTCCGATATCACAGCCTCCCGGAAGCGCAACCTCTGCATGCTTGTATTTTCCAAGTAATGCACCAATTAAATAATATGATGCCCTGATTCGTCTGATGAATTCATTATCGACATTTACGCCCCTGATAAATGAACCGTTTATCTTTACCTTGTGTATATCCACGCGCTCCACATGTGCGCCGATTTCTTCGATTGCCTGAAGTAAGACATTGATATCCCTTACATTTGGCAAATTATCTATTGTTACGGTCTCGTCTGTCATTATGGCAGCGGCCAAAATAGCAAGTGCAGCATTTTTAGCTCCACCAATTTCAACTTCACCGTATAAAGGATTTCCACCTTTGATTACGTACTGTTCCATATTCCACCTCTATGAATTCAGGAGTATACTTCCTCCTAATATACTATTCTCAATTTACACTATTGTTATACATCCAACTACAAATTTCATTTATGACGACGTATTTAAGCCGCCATTTGTGCCGGTGCTGCTTTTAATAAATGACGCAGCAGCTACTATTATCTAATCATATCACGATAAATAAGCACTATAATTCAAGTGCCTCCACCAGCTTCTCTACTGTCTGCTCCACATCAAGCCCCTCCTCGGAAACCTCGATGTCTGCATACTGCTCATACAATTTTGAGCGCTCTTCAAAAAGGGTTTCTAAAGTCTGCCCTTTCTTTAATACTACACCTCTACCCTTTATGTCTGCAAGTCGTTTTTCCAAAATGGCATAAGAAACCTTGAGATACACAACTCTGCCTATCTCCTTAAGATGCTCCATGGCCTCTTTTCCGTATACCACCGAACCGCCTGTAGCTATAATGGCCCTATCAGCCCTGATAGAAGCATTGACACGGTTCTCTACCTCTATAAAACCATCCGTGCCCTTTTCCTCAATTATCTCACGCAGAAGCTTTCCCTCCTGCTCCTGTATCAGTAAATCCGCATCCAGGAAGCTGTATCCCAGCACCTTTGCAAGTATTACGCCTATGGTACTCTTTCCAACTCCCGGCATGCCTATAAGTACGATATTAGTTTTCTGTTCCATCTACTGCCTCAGTATTCTCTGTATCTGTACTATTGGTGCTTTCTGACTGCTGTGTGCTCTCTGTAGCGCTTGTGTCTGCTGCCTTTTTGTCCTTCTTGGTAGTAGTAAAATAATTGTGAATCTTGATCTTGTCAAGCTGTTTCTGCTTTACAGACCATTTTTCATCGTCCTGCCATCCTGAAAGGATGCCATTGTAATATTTGTCCTCTTTATTGCCCTTTACAGTCTTCCTGTTTGACTCTGTTGCTTCCTCATCGGTCTTTTTGTCGAGCCTTACGATATAGTAAGTGCTGTCTGTGGTGATGAGGTCTGAGGTCTGTCCCTCCTCAAGGGAATTGAGTGCATCTACAACGCTCTGATCAAGATTGTTTGTAGTGTATACACTGTCCTTTGTCTTGCTGTTCGATGACTCTGAGCTCTCTTTAGACTCTGTGTCATCTGATTTCTTATCTGAATCATCTGTCTTCTCCGCATCCGGATCAACGTATGTGGCGTATGTGCCTGTTGTGGCTGTAGTGCCTGCTGCCTTGGCTGCATCCTCTAAGGATGATCCTCCTGCAAGAGCCTCTACCACTGCATCTGCCTGTGCCTTTATCTGTGCTGACTGCTCATCTGTATATGTCTGATACTGGTAATTAGAGTCATATGCACCCTTGTAATCAAGCTTCACAACGGTGTATGCAGCCATATTGGCTTCCTCATCCGTCACGCTTGAATCAGCATTTTTGATGATTGCAGCATACATCTTACTCTTTATGAGGCGAAGCTCTAAATATTCCTCGACAATCTCCTCTGTAGCACTCATCTCGTCTATCACATCATCGGAATTTGCCTTCATAAACTTCTCTGCGGCCTTTTTGATTTCCTTTTTCTCATCATCAGAAAACCTCTACATCGTAATCTGACTGATGCGCCTTTAATGTGTAAAGCTCATGAGCCTCCTCGATAGCATTTTTCTTCCATGTTTCAAGCACAGTATTATTGCCTGATACAGTCTTGTCCCAGTAGCCCTCGCCCATGTACTGTATATACATGTCATCATAACCGGCCTCCTGGTACCTTATCATAAAATTAACAAGCCCAAGCTTGATATCCTCTTTATCTAATGTCGCAACTGTTGCGGTTTTATTTATTGCACATCCTGTAAAAGCTGTAACTGAGAGTGTTGCAGCTAATAACATGGCTATTACTTTTTTCGCTTTCATTGTATCTATCCTCTTTAAAATTGGTATAGTATCGCTCGTATATTATAGAGCTTTTCGGGCCTGCTGGCAAGTATTTTCTAAACTTTGTAAATTATCGTCAATTTCGCGTAAAGCATGTGGTGTTTCCTATGCTATATGCTACATGATTCCAAAATTCGGGTAACTATTCAGCCGTAATCAGTTCCTTACGCATTTGCGAAATCAGTTCCTCCACCACATCAAGCACATCCCGCTTCTTCGCCACGCTGCCATTTTTTAAATCAAATGTAAAATATGGGTTTTCTGCCATATTAAATTTGAGTGAGGATTTATACTGGGCAATAAGCTCCGGTATCTTCTCCGGATTTATCCTTGCCCGTTCAAACATGGTAAGCTTTATCAATGAGCCGGTCTGCTTTATCTCAGTGATATATACGGCATGTGCCAACGCCTTGAGCCTTGCCACGCGAAGCAGGCTGAGCACAGATTTTGGTGGTTCACCAAACCTGTCTATGAGCTCCTCGAGCATCTCGTCCTTCTCTTCCTCTGTCTCTATGCCTGCAATACGCTTGTATATATCCAGCTTCTGGAATTCGTTTGCAATATAACCTGCCGGAATATAAGCATCGGTCACAATATCCACGGTCGTATCAAATTTATCACTGATATCCTCGATTCCCTTTGCCTCTTTTACAGCCTCGCTCAACATCTTGCAGTACAAATCATAGCCCACTGCCTCCATGTGTCCGCTCTGCTCCGCTCCGAGCAGATTGCCCGCACCGCGGATTTCAAGGTCTCTCATGGCAATCTTAAAGCCGCTGCCAAGGTCTGAGTACTCCTTTATCGCTGCAAGACGCTTTTCTGCCACCTCTTTTAGCATCTTGTTGCGCCTGTACATGAGAAATGCATACGCAGTACGGTTAGACCTGCCGACTCGTCCGCGGAGCTGATAAAGCTGTGAAAGTCCCATGTTGTCCGCATCGTGTATAATCATTGTATTGACGTTTGAGATGTCAAGTCCGGTCTCTATAATGGTCGTGGATACAAGCACATCTATTTCACCATTGATGAAACGGTACATGATGCGCTCAAGCTCCGTCTCCTTCATCTGTCCGTGCGCAAATGCAACAGTCGCATCCGGCACCAGCTCCTGCAACTTTGCCGTTATGTCTGCTATGTCGCGCACTTTATTATACACATAGTACACCTGTCCGTTTCTGGCAAGCTCCCTGTTAATTGCCTCTCTGACAAGCTCATCATTGTACTCCATGACATATGTCTGAATCGGCACACGGTCCATCGGCGGCTCCTCAAGCACGCTCATATCCCTTATGCCGATTAAGCTCATGTGGAGTGTCCTCGGAATCGGTGTAGCAGTCAGTGTGAGCACATCCACATTGACCTTCATCTGCTTAATCTTCTCCTTGTGAGTCACTCCGAAGCGCTGCTCCTCATCGATTACCAAAAGTCCCAGATCCTTAAACTGCACATCCTTTGAGAGTATGCGGTGTGTTCCGATAATGATATCGACCTCACCCTTTTTAAGCTTCTCTATCGTCTTTTTCTGCTCCGCTGCGCTTCTGAAACGGCACATCAAATCCACATTCACCGGAAAATCCTTCATCCTCTGGGAAAATGTATCATAAATCTGCTGCGCAAGAATGGTTGTCGGGGCAAGATATGCCACCTGCTTGCTGTCCTGCACCGCCTTAAAGGCCGCACGGATTGCAACCTCCGTCTTGCCGTAGCCCACGTCCCCGCAAATCAGTCTGTCCATTATTTTATGGCTCTGCATATCAGCCTTTGTGGCTTCAATTGCAAGAATCTGATCCTCAGTCTCATCAAAAGGAAAAAGCTCCTCAAACTCTCTCTGCCACACCGTATCCTCGCCAAAGGCATAGCCGTTTTGCTGCTCACGCTGGGCGTACAGCTTCACCAGGTCTCCCGCAATCTGCTTTACCGCACCTCTGACACGGTTCTTAGTCCTGGTCCATTCCTGACCGCCCAAGCTTGTTGAGCTTTGGTTTTCTGGCATCCTTTCCGGCATATTTTTGTATCATATCAAGCTGGGTAGCGAGGATATAGAGATTGGAGCCACCCTGATACTCTATCTTGATGTAGTCCTTTACCTTTTTGTCCACCTCAAGCTTTTCAATGCCGCGGTAAATACCTAGTCCGTGGTTTTCATGCACTACATAATCCCCCACCGACAGATCGGTAAAGCTCTGTATTTTTTCACCCTCATAGGTGCGGTGACGCTTCTTTTTCTTCTGCTGCGCCCCAAAAATATCTGACTCCGTAATCACGGCAAACTTTAGGATAGGATACTCAAAGCCTCTTCTCACCTTGCCGTAGCAGACCATAATCTGCCCCTCAAAAAGCTCATGGTCGTAGTTTTCAGTGTAAAAGCATGTGATTCCCTGGTCTGTGATATCCTCTGAAAGCCGCTTTGCCCTCGTCCTTGAACCGGATAAAAGAATGACTCTGTAGCCGTTTTTCTTATAGCGCTTTAAGTCCTTTATCAAAAGCTCAAAGCTGTTATTGTATGGGCTGACGCTCTGACAGTGAATACCATAGCTTCCCAGCTGGTGCAGACCGTTTGCTTTATTATCAAGCGCACCGAGTGCGATGCACGAATACTTCCCAAGCTTTGCCACAATCTCCTTCCTGTAAAAAGACCGTTCATCTGCCCCGGAAAGTATATATCCCATCGCAAGTCTCTGCTTCATGCTCTCTGAAAACTCAGTCTCAGTAAGCTTTCCCTGCTCTGTACATCTGGTCAGCTCATCGAAGAAAATAAGGCTGTCCGATGGCTTAAAATAATCCAAAAGCCCGACTCTCTCGTCAAAAAAGTACGACAAAAAAGCATCCATGCCCGCATACATGGACAGCTCTCCCCACTCCTCGGTAAGCTCGTCTGCCATCACAGTCACTCTGTGTGCTTCCTCTGTCTTCATCTGCTTTCTAAGCTTGTCAGACACCGCTTTGCCTCTGCCTTAAGCTTGTCAATTCCCCCGGCCTTTTCCTCATCACTAAGTACAATCTCTGCCGCCGGATATATGCTCACCCGGTCTGTATTTTCGATGGATTTCTGGCTCTCGCAGTCAAAATATCTGATAGTGTCTATCTCGTCTCCCCACAGCTCGATTCGGATAGGATTCTCCTCCGTCAGCGGAAAAACATCAAGAATACCGCCCCTGACAGAAAACTGTCCCATCGTCTGGACCTGATACTCTTTTTCATAGCCCATTCTGATAAGAGCAGCCTGAATTTCCTTCAAATCCAAAAGCTGTCCCTGCCTCAAGCACATTTTCCCACATCTTTTCTATCGGCGCCATCGTATTCATCAGCGCATCAAATGGGTCACCAAGCGTCACTCTCCTGCTCACGGATAGCCTTCAAAGCCCTGATGCGCTCCGCTGTCAGGAGATTGCCCCTGATATCCGACTGGTAAAAGCACATCCTTTGATGGATAATACACCACCTCTTTGTCAAAACTGTTCATCGTACAGTTCCTTCGCTTTCTGCCTCCAAAGGTCACAATAAGCTTGTTTTTCCTGTGACCTCCAAAGGCATATATCATCTGTGATTTTTGCGCATCTATACATCCCGTGACAGATATAAGTCCGGACGATTTTTCTGCCGTTTTTGTCATCTCCTCAAAGCCCGCAAGGGAAAGGAGTGGCTCTGTAAATGCTTTCACTTTCAATTCTCCATTTCTGTCTGTTCAAAATCACCTTGTCGATTTCCAGCTAGTTATATATGTTCATAGCCTTATCCGTCTCGCCCTGCATCATAAGAACTGCTGCATCCATCGCATGACCGATAGCTTCCTCCACCTTTGCCCTGTCCTCAGAACTGAAACGCCCGAGCACATGGTCAGCAAGATCCCAGCCCTGCGGCTTCTCTCCAACACCGACCTTGATACGGCTGAAGCCCTGTGTGCCGGTCATTGCAATGATGCTCTTAATCCCGTTGTGGCCGCCGGCCGCCGGCGCTGCCCTTTTTACGGATACGGATACGCCCCGGCTCGAGCGAAATATCATCAAAAATAACAATCATTTCCTCATCCGGATCAAGCTTATAAAAATTCATCACCTCAGCAACAGACTCGCCGCTTAAGTTCATGTATGTCTGCGGCTTTACAAGCAGCACCTTCATGCCCTCAATCACTCCGCTTCCACAAAGAGCGCCTTGTGCTTTTTGTCTGTCACACTTATATTATATTTATCCGCAAGCGCATCTATCACATCAAATCCGATATTGTGTCTTGTGTGCTCATATTTTTTGTCAGGATTTCCAAGTCCTACTATAACGTACATCGTTTATCCTTTCTCTTTCTCATATCATTTACAATTCAAAATAAAACAAATACTGCTGGATAATTCCCGCCACACCCTTGTAGCGCCAAAATCAAAGCCGTCACTATAATATTTGTCCAAAAGCTGCTTTACATGCGTATCTATCGGAAACGCATCCACATGATGCAAACCGAAAAGACATATGCAGTTCGCCACCTTTTTGCCAATTCCTTTGCGAGAAAGCAGGCTTTCCATCGCCTCATCATAGCTCATTTTGCGCAGATTATCAAGCCAGTCAGGATTATTAGCGCCATACTCATATATTTCCTTCAGATACGGTGCCCTATAGCCAAAGCCCATGCTCCTGTCATCAAATACCTCATCCGGTACCTCAAGAGGCTTTGGAAATGTATACAGTTCTTCCCCCTCTGCACTGCCGTCTATTTTATGCCCGCACCGCCTGCAAAGTAAATCCACACTGTTTGTGATTCGCTTTATGTTATTATTCTGGGAAATCATAAAAGTAACAATCATCTCCCACAAATCCTGCCTTAAAATGCGCACACCACTGCCATATGCATACGCCTCCTTCAGATGCGCGTCATCTCCGTCTGCTATCAGCTTTGCAATCCCCGCATAATCCGTATCCATATCCAGATAGCTTTTCCATATATTGTTCCAGTCTGCCTCATCACAATCCAGCTCAAACTCATTCCCATCCTGCTTAATCCGAAGCGCCCTGTCAAATGCCACTACTGTGTATTCATTTTCTCCTGTATTCTTCCATCTGAAGCACTGACCACTGTCAGCAATCTGTTTTAAATCCAGATTATCTATTTTCGTCTTGTACATATCTGTTTGTCTATCCTCTTTTATTGTATCTATACTCGTAACTATTCAGAACCATCCCACGCACATTCTAAAAAGCCGGTCTGTCTGTGGCTTATTGTACCACGGATAGACCGGTTTGTGTGAAATATATTTAGATTATTATACCAGCTCAGGAATTTTATATCCTGCTTTGCTCATCGCTTTTTCAAATTCATCAAGCGACATCTCTGCCTTCTCGGCACCTCTTTTTGCAGAATAGTCTCTCCTGTACTGAAAGATAGCAATTTAAAAGACGGCCCTGCTGCATTCCCTGTTGCATTCCTCTCTGCATGCCCTCCTGAATGCCACGCTTTTTATGGTCATCCCATGCCTTACACATATTTACCACCTCTTCCTTTTCATCATACTTAATGTCAGTTCCTACAAATAGATTGATAGCTGCTACTGTCTCAACGTCAACCCTTGTGAAGGTTTCGTCGTTTGTAATTAAATCATTCAGCTTTTCCTCATCTGACGCATTTTTCAATAACTCAAACAATGGCCTGAGCCCTGTCTCGAACTTGGAAAAGTCTGTAATCTCCAGTGGATTCAGCAAATTAATCCTGTAATCATTGATGAATGTGAGTATTCTTTCATCCATCTGTGGCATCATCTCTGCAAGGCTTCTTGGCCCATCCCACTGTGTAGTTCCAAGAGCGCCTTGTGCTTTTTGTCTGTCATACTTATATTATATTTATCCGCAAGCGCATCTATCACATCAAACCGATATTGTGTCTTGTGTGCTCATATTTTTGTCAGGATTTCCAAGTCCTACTATAACGTACATCATCCTTTCTCTTTCTCATATCATTTACATTCAAAATAAAACAAATACTGTTGATAATTCCCACAACCTTTGTAGCGTTCAAAATCAAAGCCGTCAACTTCATAATATTTGTCCAAAAGCTGCTTATACATGCGTATCTATCGGAAACGCATCCGCTTTTATAAACCGAAAAGAATATGCAGTTCGCCAATCTTTTCAATTCCTTTGCGAAAGTGCTTTCCATCGTCATCATAGCTCATTTTGCGCAGATTATCGCCAGTCAGGATTATTTATAGCGCCATACTCATATATTTCCTTCAGATACGGTGCCCTATAGCCAAAGCCCATGCTCCTGTCATCAAATACCTCATCCGGTACCTCAAGAGGCTTTGGAAATGTATACAGTTCTTCCCCCTCTGCACTGCCGTCTATTTTATGTCCGCACCGCCTGCAAAGTAAATCCACACTGTTTGTGATTCGCTTTATGTTATTATTCTGGGAAATCATAAAAGTAACAATCATCTCCCACAAATCCTGCCTTAAAATGCGCAAACACCACTGCCATATGCATACGCCTCCTTCAGATGCGCGTCATCTCCGTCTGCTATAAGCTTTGCAATCCCCGCATAATCCGTATTCATATCCAGATAACTTTTCCATATATTGTTCCAGTCAGCCTCATCACAGTCCAGCTCAAACTCATTCCCGTCCTGCTTAATCCGAAGTGCCCTGTCAAATGCCACTACCGTGTATTCGTTTTCTCCTGTGTTCTTCCATCTGAAGCACTGACCACTGTCAGCAATCTGTTTTAAATCCAGATTATCTATTTTCGTCTTGTACATATCTGTTTGTCCATCCTCTTTTATTGTAGCTATACTTCGTAACTATTCAGAACATCCCACGCACATAAAAGCCGGTCTGTCTGTGGCTGTACCACTGGATAGACCGGTTTGTGTGAAATATATTTGGATTATTATACCAGCTCAGGTATTTTATATCCCGCCTTGCTCATCGCTTTTTCAAAGTTATTATTTGATTTTATACATTCTCAATCTCTGTCTTATACTTTTCAAGAATCATATTCTGGATATTCTCGCGTGTGGCAGAGTTAATCGGATGGGCTATATCCCTGTACTCGCCATCGTTTGCCTTGCGGCTTGGCATGGCGATGAAAAGTCCCTTTTTCTCCTTCGATTACCTTGATGTCATGTACCACGAATTCATCATCGATTGTTATTGACACAACCGCCTTCATCTTGCCCCTTTTTCTACCTTACGAATTCTGATGTCTGTAATCTGCATATTTTTGTCCCCCTGGTCAGTTTTTAAATTACATATCTTATATTTTTTTCTTTTACTATCATGACTCCATCCTCACCACAATAACAGTATGTGTTTGGATTGATGGTTCCGCGGCTCTCTACGATGCAATTCTTCGAGGTGCACATTGTCGCCTATGTAGACGTCATTGAGTATCACGCAGTTCTTCACTGTGGTGTTTTTGCCCACAAATACCTGCTTGAAAAGCACCGAATCCTCCACGCTGCCGTTTATGATACAGCCACTTGATACGAGGCTGTTTGAAATGTCTGAGCCCGGATTAAACTTGGCCGGTGGCAGGTCGTCCACCTTTGAGCAGATGGTCGGCTCCTCCCTTGAAGAAATAGCTTCTGACGTCAGGTCTTAAGAAATCCATATTGGTCTTGAAGTATGCATCAATATCGGCGATATTGTTCCAGTATGAATTTATCTTGTAGCCATATATTTTCTTTACATTTTTGTAGCGCACAAGGATATCATTTACGAAATCGAATCTGTTTTCCTCGGCTGCTGCCTCCAAAAGCTCTATGAGCTGTCGTCTTCCTGATGACATAGATACCTGTGGAAATGGTGTTGGATGAGGCATCGATTGGCTTTTCATCAAACTCTGTGATTCTTGACTCATCATCCATGCGTACCACACCAAAACGGCTGACATCGTCGTTGTACATCATGTCCTTGCATACCACTGTGATGTCTGATTTTTTCTCGATGTGGAAATCCAGCACTCTGTTGAAATCCAGCTTGTATACACAGTCACCGCTGCTGATGATTACATATGGCTCATGGCGTCTCTTGAGAAAATCAATATTCTGATACATCGCATCTGCCGTACCCCTGTACCAGTCACTGTTGTCTGCTGTGACTGTAGGTGTAAAGAGGAATAAGCCTCCCCCCTGCTTTCTACCAAAATTCCACCATTTTGCCGAGCTTAAATGCTCATTCAATGAGCGTGCATTATATTGTGTCAGTACTGCGACAGTCTGTATATGTGAGTTTGACATGCTGCTGAGTGAAAAATCTATAGCCCTGAAGCTGCCTGCTACCGGCAGGGCCGGTACTGCTCGTTTTGCTGTCAGTTCCTTCATCCTATTATTGTTGCCGCCGGCCAAAATTATTCCTATTGCCTTCATTTTCCGTCACCTGCCTTGATAATAACTTCTCCGCCCTCAAGCACACCGTCTTTGTAATCCTCTTCGTATGTAACACCGGAGATTGCTGTATTTTTGCCTATCTTTACCCCGTCCGGTATCACAGAATCTTCTCCTATAGTGACCAGCCCAAATGAGTATATGCTCTCATTTAATACGTTCGGCTTCTCCTGTCCGAAGCCAAGTGTCACATTGTCGCCCACCTTGCAATTTTCGGCAATGATGGACTTGTCTATCGTGACATTGGAGCCTATCTCCGTGTCACACATGATAATGGAATCACGTATTACTGCGCCTCTTCCAATCTTGACGTTGGCACCTATAACAGAATGCTCCACATGACCATAGCATTCACAGCCCTCACCCATGATGCTTCGCTCCACATGACCTCCTTTGGCTATATAAAGTGGCTCGATTGCATCGTTCTTTGTGTAAATCTTCCAATACTCCTCGTACAGATTGAACTCCGGAATGATGACCACAAGCTCCATATTGGCCTCCCAGTATGAGCCCAGTGTACCTACGTCCTTCCAGTATCCGTTGAACTCGTATGCAAACATACGTCTGTCGTTTTCAAAGCAGTATGGTATGACATGCTTGCCAAAATCACAGTTTTCCTGATTCTTTAGTGCAAGTAATGCTTCCTTTAGCACCGGCCATGAGAATATGTAAATGCCCATTGATGCGAGATTGCTACGCGGATGAACCGGCTTTTCCTCAAATGCATTGATGCGCTTATCATCATCGGCTATGACGATACCAAATCGGCTGGCCTCCTCGATAGGCACCGGCATTGTTGCTATGGTCACATCTGCATTGTTTTCCTTGTGGAAATCAAGCATCACCTCATAGTCCATCTTGTAAATATGGTCTCCCGACAGTATCAACACATAGTCCGGGTTGTAACTGTCTATATACCTCATATTCTGGTAGATTGCATTGGCTGTACCTGTGTACCACTCGCTGTTGCCGCTCTTCTCATAAGGAGGCAGTATTGCCTCCGTTATTCCTGTCGAGGTCCCACGGAATACCTATTCCGATGTGGCTGTTAAGTCTGAGTGGCTGATACTGTGTAAGTACCCCCACTGTATCAATGCCTGAATTGATGCAGTTGCTAAGCGGAAAATCTATGATTCTGTACTTTCCACCAAACGAAACTGCCGGTTTTGCTACGTTCGCTGTCAGAACACCAAGTCTGCTGCCTTGACCGCCTGCTAAAAGCATGGCTATCATTTCTTTCTTAATCACGTTATCACTCCTCGTCTGTCCTAATTTTTGTTGTGCCCATCCGGTCCCCACCATTTGTTTCTGTAATAACCGTATCTGTAATGCTTCCAATAATAAATCACAATTGTTTCCATATAAATTATAGTTGCCGCTGCATAAATTGCAGTTACTGCCATATACTTTAACCCCATCAAATTCATATGGTCCGGATGAATTATTTTTATAAAAAAAAATTATACCACAGCCGCATTATCACTTCAACATTTTTCACAAAATCAAATAATATTTTTCTTTTTTTTTGACATTTTGCACAAGTGTCATTTATCGTATATCTGTTTAACCGGCTATGGGTTCTTATCATTTGAAAGTCATGCCTGCTTTCACCTTATTTTTCCTTTGCAAATACTGTATTTAGTTGTATAATTAATATAAAGTAACTATTCAGAACAAGAAAATCTGTCGCTTACATGCAATCATGACGCATCGGCTTTTTGTTCTCAGCAGTTCTTAATAGTTACAATATAAATTATAATAAATCAGGCAGGTAAAATTAATGTATAAAATAGATTTCAGCAAACCAATACACATCCATTTCATAGGCATCGGCGGTATCAGCATGAGCGGTCTCGCAGAGATTCTGCATGAGGAGGGCTTTACAATTTCCGGCTCCGATTCAAAGGAATCAGACCTCACAAAGAACTCTTGCTGCCAAGGGCATAAAAGTCATATATGGTCAGAGCGCAGACAATATCACCTCCGGTATCGACCTGGTGGTTTACACTGCTGCTATCCACGAAAGCAATCCTGAGTTTGCCGCAGCAAAAGCAGCCGGTATTCCAATGCTTACCCGAGCCGAGCTTCTCGGACAGATTATGGACAATTACGATTATTCCATCGCTGTAGCCGGCACACACGGCAAGACTACCACCACATCCATGATCAGTGAGATTCTTCTCGCCGCCCAGACAGATCCTACCATTTCCGTAGGAGGTATTTTGTCATCTATCCACGGCAATCTGCGTGTGGGCGATTCAGAGTACTTCATCTCTGAGGCGTGTGAGTACACAAACAGCTTTTTGAATTTCAGACCACGCTACAGTATTATTTTAAATATTGAGGCTGAGCATCTGGATTTCTTCAAGGACATCAACGACATCAGGCATTCCTTCCGCGAGTATGCATCAAACACTCTCGCAGGCGGTGCTACCATCATCAACGGTGAGATTGACCGCTATGAGGAGAGATTGTCGCAGGTCTTCCTCAGAAGATTATCACCTATGGCTTTGATTCAAAATATGATTTCTATCCGGAAAATATAACCTATGACGATAAAGCTTGTGCATCTTTTACAGCTATGAGACAGGGTAGTCCACTTTTCGACGTAAAACTCTCTGTTCCGGGCGCTCACAATGTAAGCAATGCGCTCGCAGCCATAGCTTTATCCACCACACTTGGTCTCGATACGGAGTCTATCCTCACCGGCCTTGACAAATTTGGCGGTGCTGACAGACGTTTCCAGTACAAGGGCAAGGTAAACGGCGTCACAATCATTGATGACTACGCTCACCATCCAACCGAGATCCGCGCAACACTGACAGCTGCACAAAAATATCCACATGACAGGCTTGTCCTTTGCTTCCAGCCACACACCTATTCCAGAACCAAGGCATTCTTAAATGATTTTGCCGATGTTCTTTCAATGGCAGATGTTGTGGTGCTAGCTGATATCTATGCTGCGCGTGAGCAGAACACATATGGTATCTCATCTAAGGACATCCTGGATTTATTGCTCGAAAAAGGTGTGAATGCGCACTATTTCCCATCATTTGAGGAAATCGAGAAATTTTTATCAGAAAATTGTGTAAACGGTGACCTGTTGATAACAATGGGTGCCGGAAATGTAGTAGAAATCGGCGAAGACCTGCTTAAGAAATAAGTTATCCACGTTATCCACATACAAAATGTTAACAACTCTCATTTTGTGTGTGGATTTTTTAAATAATTTTCAACAGCTTATATACCCTGTGATACATTGATTTTTCAATTATTTTACACAGTTATCCACGTTATCCACATTTTTTTGTGGACTCGGAAAGCCCGAGTTTACAAGGCTTGTAGCACTTTTACCATCTTCACACAGTTAAAATATTGTGCTATAATTGCTCACAGGTTAAGCGAAAGAGAGTTTTTTATATGACAGCGATAAACATTAGCAGTGACATAGCAACATCATTCACTACTGTGTCAGATATTTTTATAGATCAATACATGCCAAAGGCAAACGGTGAGTTTGTCAAGGTATACCTTTATCTGCTCCGTGCGACAGGCTCCGGGGCAGGCATAGCAACTATTTCAGAGATTGCCGATCATTTCAGCAATACCGAGGCCGACATCATACGTGCCCTCAATTACTGGGCCTCTGAGGGCATTTTGCAGGTGCAAACCGGCGCTGATGGCCAGATTATGGGAATCAACCTCTGCAGTCTTTCTGTATCCGGTATGCAGGCTGCTCAGAGTAATATACAAAGCGCTGTGGCTGATAATGCCGCGCAGAATAATTTGCAAAACAGCGTGGTTAATAATGCTGCACAGAATATTTTGCAAAACAGCGTGGTTAATAATGCTGCACAGAATATTTCTACCGCGAATATTCGGATGCAGGATTCTGTTGTGGAAAAGCTTAAGAGCCAGACTACTGACAAAGCTTCTTCTTCACAGAAGGAATACACACTTGATGAGATTAAGGAGTTTAGAAAGAATCCTGACATTTCAGAGCTTTTCTTTATTATAGAGACATATCTGAAGCATACGCTTTCATCCACAGACACCAATATGGTGCTCTACTGGCTGGACGAGCTTCATTTTTCTACCGACCTGGTGGAGTATCTCGTGGAGTACTGCATTACCAAGGGACATTCAAGCCTTCGTTACATGAACAAGGTCGCTCTCGGCTGGGCCGATGCCGGCATAAAGACCGTAGACCAGGCAAAGGACGATGCAGCCGCTCACTCACAGATTTACTATTCTGTAATGAAGGCTCTAGGCATCACAGGTCGCAATCTGGTTGACTCTGAGGTGTCACTAATAAACAAATGGGTCGGCGAATACGGTTTCGATATAGAGCTTGTAAAGGCCGCCTGCAGTAAAACCATTTCAGCTATCCAGAAGCCAAGCTTCGAGTACACAGACTCGATACTCGCGAACTGGAGGAAAAAGGATGTACATACATTAAAGGATGTTGAAGTGCTTGATGCCAACTTTGCCAAGGCCAATAAAGCCTCTGCTACAGGCTCATCACAGAGTACAAATGCTGCAAACGGTTCCTCAAAACCCAAAAGCAATAATTCAAGTTCCAAGAATAAATTTAACAACTTCAATCAGCGAAACAATGATTACGACAAGCTGGAGAAGCTGTTTCTCAATTCTACGGTATGATTTAAGCTACATGATTTCAATTATATGATTTAAACTGTATGATTTCTGTTGCGTGATTTCAATTATATAATTTAACTTGTATGATTTCTGTTGGAGGTATATGGATTTACACATCCCAAGGAGGATATATGGCACTTACCAATGCTCAATATGATGAGATAATGCGAGGCTACGACAAACGCCAGCTTCAGAACAAATACATACATGACAAGCGTATTGAGGAAGCCTATCGCAAGGCGCCCCGCCTCAGGGAGATTGACTCAGAGATTGCATCCGCCTCTGTCAGGCAGGCGTACAGGCTTATGGACGGCGATGAGAATGCTCTCGCCGCTTTACGCCTTGCAATCGAGGACTATAAGGAGGAGCGTGCTGCACTGCTATCCACACTCGGATATCCGCTTGATTATTTTGAGCCTATTTACACCTGTCCAGATTGCCATGATACAGGATACATAGACGGTCAGAAATGTCATTGTTTCAAGCAGGCTATTATCAATACCGTTTATTCGCAGTCCAATATCAGGGAGATTTTATCTCGTGAGAATTTTTCCACGCTCTCATTCGATTATTACTCAGATGAGCAGAAAAATCCTGCGACAGGGCTGTCTGCTCTCGCCACAGCAAAGCTTGCAGTGACGAACTGTCATGATTTTATAGATAATTTTGAAAACAAACCTAAAAACATATTTTTCTACGGTAATACCGGTGTCGGAAAGACTTTTTTATCTAATTGCATTGCAAAAGAGCTTTTAGATGCAGGTTACTCCGTAATTTACTTTACAGCATTCCAATTATTTGATATATTAAGCAAAGGCGTGTTTGAAAAGGATGCAGATGCCATCGCAGCGCACCAGAATATATTCGACTGTGATTTACTTATCATAGACGATCTCGGAACCGAGCTTTCCAACTCATTTACCACATCACAGCTTTTCCTTTGTGTAAATGAGCGTATACTGCGACAGAAATCTACTATTATTTCCACTAATCTGAATCTGGAGCAGATAGCAGATATTTACTCCGAGAGAACACTTTCAAGAATTTCAAGCAATTATAGTTTTATCAAGCTCTTTGGAGATGACATACGAATTAAAAAGCGTCTTTCCAAATAACGCTTTTTATATTATATATTTAGTTTATTTATTATATGGTTATATGGAGGAATAACAATGCCAAACGATGAGAGAATTTTGGAGACTATGCCAACCGGTACACTTGGACTTGTTGCAACCGACAGTTGTATAGGTCTTGCCCAGAAGGTAGATGCATACTTACAGGGCTGGAGAGAGCACAGAGAGCACCAGCATGCTAACGAGAGTGCTTTCAAGGACTACTACAAAAACAGCTACATTATCAAGCCTTCTACACCTAGATTCGGTTCCGGCGAGGCTAAATGTGTTATCAACCAGTCAGTTCGTGGTTATGATCTGTACATCATGGTAGATGTAACCAACTACAGTCTTACCTATACAGTATGCGGTCAGACAAACCACATGTCACCTGATGACCACTACGCTGACTTAAAGCGTGTTATCGCTGCAGCCGGCGGAAAAGCAAGAAGAATCACAGTTATCATGCCTTTCCTTTATGAGAGCCGTCAGCACAGACGTACAGGCCGTGAGTCTCTTGACTGTCCATTGGCTCTTCAGGAGCTTATCAACATGGGTGTAGACAATATCATCACCTTCGATGCTCATGACCCTCGTGTGGTAAATGCTATTCCTCTGAACGGCTTTGAGAATGTAATGCCTTCTTACCAGTTCATCAAGGGTATTTTAAAGAACGTAAAGGATATCACTATTGATGCTGACCATCTTATGATTATCTCTCCTGATGAGGGCGCTACAAACCGTGCTATTTACCTTGCAAACGTACTCGGAGTAGACATGGGTATGTTCTACAAACGTCGTGATTACAGCCGTATCGTTGACGGACGTAACCCTATCGTAGCTCATGAGTTCCTCGGAACAAATGTGGAGGGTAAGGATGTTCTTATCATCGATGATATGATTTCTTCCGGCGAGAGTATGATAGATACAGCAAGAGAGCTCAAGAAGCGTAAAGCTAACAGAATCTTTGTTGTTTCTACATTTGGTCTCTTTACAAACGGCTTTGCTTCATTTGACAAAGCATACGAGGAGGGTCTCATCTACAGAGTAGTTACAACAAACCTTATCTACCAGTCACCTGAGCTTCTCTCTAAGGAGTACTATATCAGCTGTGACATGAGCAAATACATCGCATACCTCATTGATACATTAAACCACGACTGTTCTATCAGTGATCTTCTCTCACCATATGACAGAATCAAGAAGTGTGTTCAGAAGTACAATGACGAGCAGGCTGCAGCAAAAAATAAATAATTATCGCGAAAAGCCGTGAAATTAAATTCTGCACGGTTTTTTATTTTCTTATAGTTTATATGTAACCATACGAAAAACCAAAGGCAGTCGAACTATACATGCAAGTAAAACGCATCAGTTTTTCTCAAAGTTTAGAATAATTACCCTAGAAATAAAAAAAACCAGAGAAGTGAGTGTCATCCACTCAAATCTCTGGTTTTATTTAGTCTAAGATTTATACCGATTAAATATTAAACTAACTCAAGGAGAACCTCTAAAGCTCCGTCACCTTTACGCTGTCCAATCTTAACGATTCTTGTGTAACCACCGTTACGATCAGCATACTTAGGAGCGATCTCATCGAATAACTTGTTTGTTACATCGATAGTCTTTGTTCCCTTCTTTGTGCCGTCAGACTCTTTAGCTGTGTAAAGAACCTTAAGCATCTGTCTTCTGGCATGAAGACGTGAAGCAGAATCCTTCTTGATCTTCTTCTCTACTTCGTCATAAACAGTAACTTTCTTTCCGTCTACAACCTCTTTTACTCTCTTGCCATCTTTGTCCTTGCGGGCAACCTTAGCTGTTACAGTAACCTCTTCGAAGTTGTCTTTCTCTTTTACTGCTAATGCGATAAGACCCTCAGCGATCTTACGAACCTCTTTAGCCTTAGCCTCTGTAGTAACGATCTTTCCGTTAACAAGAAGCTGTGTAACCTGACCTCTGAGTAAAGCCTTTCTCTGGCTTGATGTTCTGCTTAACTTACGATATTTTGCCATTTTAATTTCCTCCATTTGTGGGACATCCGGTCACGCTCATCGGTCTTACTGCCAGACATCGTATCTTGTTGTGATAAAGCATTGCCTTATTTCAAAAAGCAAATGCTCAAATCAGTTGCCACTCATGTATCAGACACGGTCACGCTCTTTGGTCTTACTGGCCCTGCCGCTATGAGTTTTGTCACACATAAACATAAATATGATATTTAAAATTTATATATGACCAATTTATTTAGAAGAATCAGTGCAAGGATTATTCGAATGAATTATTCCTCAGTCTGATTTAACTCTAAACCTAATTCTTTTAATTTTGCTAAAACTTCCTCTAAAGACTTGCGACCAAGGTTACGAACCTTCATCATGTCCTCAGGTGTTCTATTGATAAGCTCTGCAACAGTGTTAATTCCTGCACGCTTCAAGCAGTTGTATGAACGAACTGAAAGCTCAAGCTCGTCGATGTTCATCTCAAGAACCTTTTCCTGAGCATCGTTTTCCTTCTCGACCATAACGTCAACCTGCTGTGCTGCCTCTGAAAGATCGATGAACAGATTTAAGTGCTCACTTAATACCTTAGCTGCAAGGCTGACTGACTGCCTCGTCAGGCTCCAATGCACCATTTGTAAATACATCTAATGTAAGCTTATCATAATCTGTAACCTGACCTACACGGGTATTCTCTACAGTAAGGTTAACACGCTCAACAGGAGTGTAGATTGAATCTACAGCAAGAACTCCGATTGGTGTATCCTCGTTCTTGTTCTTCTCTGCTCCGACATAACCTCTGCCGTTTGTGATTGTAAGCTCCATGTAAAGCTTAGAATCTGCACCACCATTCAAGTGTGCAATCTCTAACTCAGGATTCAAAATCTCGATATCTGAATCAACCTGAATATCGGCTGCTGTAACAACGCCTTCACCTTCGAATTCGATATATGCAACCTTTGGTTCATTTGTAGAACTATTATTGCGAATTGCAAGGTTCTTGATATTCATGATGATTTCTGTAACATCTTCCTTAACACCAGGAATAGAGCTGAATTCATGTAAAACACCATCAATCTTGACCTGGCTTACTGCAGCGCCCGGTAAAGAAGAAAGCATGATACGTCTTAAAGAGTTTCCAAGTGTTGTACCGTAACCTCTCTCTAATGGCTCTACAACAAATCTGCCATATGTCTTGTCTTCTGAAATTTCTGCGATTTCAATTTTTGGTTTTTCAAAATCGAACACTTCAAATTCCCTCCTTCTCGGGTATCGTTGTTATATGTTATCAAAGAGTGGATAAGCCGGGAAATAAATCCCCGGCAAATCAACCTAATTTTACTTAGAATATAACTCGACGATGAGCATCTCATCTACAGGAACATCAATCTGCTCACGTGTAGGTAAGTCTTTTACAGTTCCCTGTAATTTCTCAGCATCTACGTCTAACCACTCCGGAACGATTCTTCCGCCAGCTACCTCGACGATATCTTTCATTCTCTGAGTATTCTTTTTGCTCTCTTTAATTTCGATAACATCGCCAGCCTTTACAAGGTATGAAGGGATGTTAACAACTTTTCCGTTTACTGTAACGAACTTGTGATCAACGATCTGTCTAGCTTCTTTTCTTGTTCTTGCGAAACCAAGACGGAAGATTACGTTGTCAAGTCTTGACTCAAGGATTGTCATAAGGTTAAGACCTGTTAATCCTTTCATCTGATCTGCTTTCTTGTAGTAGTTACGGAAAGGCTTCTCTAAAACACCATAGATGAATTTAGCTTTCTGCTTTTCTCTTAACTGAAGTCCGTACTCAGACACCTTTCTGTTTGCTCTTGTAAGGTTTCTTCTAGACTTCTTATCATATCCTAAATAACTTGGCTCTAAACCAAGTGATCTGCATCTCTTAAGTACAGGTACTTTATTAACTGCCATTTTAATCTATACCTCCTGATTAGACTCTTCTACGTTTTGGTGGACGACATCCATTGTGAGGTACCGGAGTAACGTCTCTGATTGATGTAACCTCAAGACCACATGCTGAAAGGGCACGGATAGCTGCCTCTCTTCCTGAACCTGGTCCCTTAACGAATACGTCAACTGTCTTTAATCCATGGATTAAAGCTGCCTTTGTAGCTGTTTCTGCTGCCATCTGTGCAGCATATGGAGTAGATTTCTTTGAACCTCTAAATCCAAGACCACCGGCACTTGCCCATGATAAAGCATTTCCTTCAGCATCTGTTAAAGTAACGATTGTGTTATTGAAAGATGCCTGAATATGTGCCTGTCCGCGTTCAACGTTTTTCTTTACACGCTTTTTAGTTGTTTTCTTTGCAACATTCTTAGCCATATTTAAACTAACCTACTTTCTACTTTCTAAACTTTATTTAAGTTATAATGTAGCTCTGCTTCTTCGTCCGCAGAACCAAACGCGCACTACGTTCAAGTGGCGTTTTCACTTATTTTCCAAGTGATTATTTCTTCTTGTTTGCTACTGTTCTCTTAGGACCCTTGCGAGTTCTTGCATTAGTCTTTGTCTTCTGACCACGAACCGGAAGTCCCTTTCTATGACGGATACCACGATAGCATCCAATTTCCTGAAGTCTCTTGATATTTAAAGCGATTTCTCTTCTTAAATCACCTTCAACTGTCATTGTCTCGTCGATAACAGCGCTGATTCTCTTAAACCCTCGTCATCTGTAAGATTTCTAACACGAGTGCTTGGATCAACATTAGCTGCTTCAAGGATACGGTCTGCACTTACTCTTCCGATTCCGTAGATGTAAGTTAAGCCGATTTCTACACGTTTTTCTCTTGGTAAATCTACACCTGCAATACGAGCCATGTGTGTTTACACCTCCATAATTTTTAGTTATTTACTATAGTAACGATACATCTGCAACTTGATGTATACTCTCCGAAACACATATGCATCTACAGCTACGGTTGCACGTCCTGAAATGTGTGTAGCCATATGCGCTCCCATATTTGCATTTTGTTCCATATCACTCGGTATTATAATATGAAACCAGAATGCCTCTGTTTATTATGAACAGCGATGATAAATATCTCGCTGCAGCCGCACATAATGATGTGAAAAAAGGTTTAATAAACCAAACGCACAAATAACAGGGTCAAATATTTGTACTAATTAACCCTGTCTCTGCTTATGCTTTGGATTCTCACAGATAATTCTGATGCTTCCTTTTCTCTTGATAACTTTGCACTTTTCGCAAATAGGTTTAACTGATGATCTTACCTTCACAGCAAATCCTCCTTTCTCTATAAAAGTCCTTTTCAGGTACTTTTCCAAAAGTGTCCAGATAGCATTATACACGGACACTTAAGGGAAGTCAATATATTTTTTTAAAAAATTATCTGTAAAAATTACTTATCTCTCCAGATAATTCTGCCCTTTGTAAGGTCGTATGGAGACATCTCAATTGTTACCTTATCTCCCGGTAAAATTCTGATGAAATTCATACGAAGCTTTCCACTGATTGTAGCTAAAATCTGGTGTCCGTTCTCAAGCTCTACCTTAAAAAACGCATTTGGTAACTTCTCAACTACAACACCTTCAACTTCGATAACGTCTGCTTTTGACATTTTGATTCCTCCTGTAAATAAATCCTTGGGTTTCGTTATGATTATTATTAGATTAGCTCCAGAAATCCGGCTGCTTTTTCATCCTCTGTCAGAGAAAGTATCTCCGGCTTTCCTTTTGTAATAAGTATGGTATTTTCATAGTGTGCCGACAACGATAAATCCTCAGTAACCACTGTCCATTCGTCATCCATCCACACCACATGCGGTGAACCTGCATTAATCATTGGCTCAACCGCCAGTGTCATGCCCGGCTTAAGTCTAAGCCCTTTTAAAGCCCTGTGGTCTGAAGTTTGGCACCTCAGGATCCCTCATGTAAATGGCTTCCTATGCCATGACCTACAAGGTCATATACAACCCGTATCCAAAAGACTCGGCAAGCTGCTGTATGGCTCCTGAAATATCATACAGTCTGTTTCCCGCAACTGCATTCTTTATTCCTGCAAAAAAACTGAGACGTGTTCTTTCTATAAGAAGTCTTGCTTCCTCTGAAATCTCTCCTACGCCTACTGTTCTGGCCGCGTCTGAGTGGTATCCTTTGTAGATAACACCAGCATCAAGGCTCACGATATCGCCCTCCTGTAAGATACGCTCATCAGTCGGGATACCATGCACAACCTCCTCATTCACTGAAACACATATGGAGGCCGGATATCCGCAATATCCTAAGAAAGACGGCTCGCATCCATAACTACGAATCATTTCTTCGCCCAGCCGGTCCACATCCTTAGTGGACATTCCCGGTTTGATTTCTTTACCGAGCTGCTGATGAACGGCCGCCAGAATCCTGCCGGCCTCCCTCATCAACTCTATCTCATGCTCTGATTTGATAGTTACAGACATTATTATTCACCTAAAATACCTACAATGGCTGAAAAAACTTCATCCATAGGCTTTGTTCCGTCTACAGACTTTAAAATGCCCTGCTTGTCATAATACTCGATAAGCGGCTGTGTCTGCTCATGATATACAGCTAAGCGCTTCTGAACTGTCTCAGGCTTATCGTCATCTCTTAGTACTGTGTCAGCGCCACATGCATCACATTTGCCCTCAACTTTTGTTGGGTTGAAAACGATATGATATGTTGCACCACAATTGAGGCAGGCTCTTCTTCCACCCATACGGTTAACAATGTTCTCATCAGGAACATCTACATCGATGGCATAATCCATCTTCTCCCCAATCTTTGTGAGAGCATCATCAAGTGCCTTTGCCTGTGGAATTGTTCTTGGGAAAACCGTCTAATACAAATCCGTTTTTGCAATCATCCTGCTGTATTCTATCCATAACAAGGTCACAGGTAAGCTCATCCGGAACAAGTGCTCCCTGATCCATATAAGTCTTTGCCTTCTTACCAAGCTCTGTTCCGTTCTTGATGTTTGCACGGAATATATCTCCTGTAGAGATATGTGGTATAGAATATTTTGCAGCTATCTGTTTTGCCTGTGTACCTTTACCGGCACCAGGTGCCCCTAACATGATGATCTTCATAAAAATTTTCTCCTTTTATACAAAACTTGTTGATAGCACGAATGGAGATACTGAATTCAGTATCTCCAATGTACAATTAATCATCTAAAAATCCTTTATAGTATCGAACTCTCATCTGTGATTCAATTTGCTTCAATGTCTCAATAACAACTCCGACAATGATGATGATTGAAGTTCCACCAAAGGATACGTCTGCGTTGAATACTCCATTGAAGAATATCGGAACAAATGCGATAAACGCAAGTCCAATAGCTCCAATAAATACAATGTAGTTTAATATCTGATTTAAGTAATCGCTGGTTGGCTTTCCAGGTCTGATACCGGGTATAAAGCCACCTGAACGCTTCATATTGTTTGCAATCTCAAGCGGATTGAATGTAATGTTTGTGTAGAAATAAGCAAATGCTATAATCAACACAATGTAAACAATAAGTCCGATTGAATATACCGGCTCCTTTGGATCACACCAGTTAGACTGAGATAATCCTTTTAATATCTTAGAGCCTATTCCATTTCCATTGCCTTTTCCAAGGAAGCTGGCAATGATAACAGGTGTCTGCATAAGAGACTGTGCAAAGATTACCGGGATAACTCCACTGGTATTTACCTTTAGTGGAATGCATGTCTGCTGACCGCCCATCTGCTTGTTGCCTCTTATTTTGCTTGAGTACTGTACAGGAATCTTGCGCTGTGCATCCTGAAGCAATACTACAAATACTACCATTGCAGCAATTATTGCTACTATGATAAGACCTGCAACAATCGCCTTTGGAATTCGCTGCTGAAGCAATGAACTGTGACCAAAGTGTACTTAAATCCTCTGGAATACGTGAAATAATATTGATTGTCAATACTATTGATATTCCGTTTCCAACACCCTTTTCTGTAATACGCTCTCCAATCCACATAAGTACAGCTGAACCTGCTGTAAGTGAAGTAACGACCATAATAACAGTCAATGGTGTCTTTTCTGTAAGGTAATTTTGTCTGTAAAACCAATTA
>SCPN01000381.1_pt1 | contig 49809 bp, 59 predicted proteins | sample 6106831 | NCBI WGS metagenome assembly SCPN01 (sample SAMN10720447, study PRJNA508395) | human gut metagenome | isolation source: Participant 1, 0 month | reverse complement strand
CCGCATTGACGCTCTGGTCCAGGCTGGGCGGCTGACCCAGGCGGAAGGGGAGCAGCTGCGCCGGGAGGCACAGGCCCCCGCCGCAGGCTAGACAGAGGAGGCAGACATTGAGCATCCAGGAGCTATTGACAGGCGGGGGCGGGCTGCTGGTCCTGGCGCTGACAGTCATCCAGCTCGCCCCCATCAAAGTGAACCCCTGGTCCGCCATCGCAAAGGCGATCGGGCGGGCCGTCAACGCGGAGGTGCTGGCCGAGCTGGAGCGGGACCTGACTGCTGGACAACATCAAGACCGATGATGAGCGGGCGGCGGATATGCACCGGGCCAGGATCCTGCGGTTTAACCAGGAGCTGATCCGGCAGATCCCCCACACCAGAGAGGAATTTATTGAGGTCCTGACGGAGATCGACCGCTATCAGCAGTTTTGTCGGAATCACCCGGAGTATCCCAACAGCCGGGCTACCCATGCCATTTCCAACATTGGAAGGGTGTACGACGAACGGCTACAAAAGCACGATTTCCTGTAAACGTGAAGGGAGGTGAGACTATGGACTTTGGAATTGCGGAGCGTGGCGGCCATCACGGTGATCTGCTATCTGATCGGCCAGGTGGTCAAGGCGTCCGGGTGGACAACAAGTGGATCCCCATCGCCTGCGGCGTCCGGCGGACTGCTGGGCATTGCCTGCAGCCCTGGCGGTGCCGGATTTTCCGGCTGCGGTCACGGCTCTGGCTGGGCATCGTGAGCGGCTTTGCGGCCACTGGCGTCAACCAGGCGGCCAAGCAGCTGAGCAAGTAACAATTTTGACAACGACAAGCGAAGAACTCAACTGTCGTTCACCAAAACACAAGAATTTAGTTAACGTCTGAAAGGAGAAAACAACATGAACGCCAATTACATCTATGACATCTTTACCACCTGCGAGGAGCTGGACCTGCCCGACCTGACCGTTGCCCTGGCCCACCACAAGTCGGCCCACCCAATCCCTGAGGGCATGACGGAGCAGGGCATCAACGAGTTTGTGGGCAACCACTACGAGGCCCTGGTGGACGCCTTCGCGGGCCATGACCGTGAGGCCTTCGCCGCCGCCGTGGAGGCGGGCATCAAGGAGGACGAGGAGCGCGCCCAGCAGGAGGCCGGTCAGGAGGTGTGACCCCATGCTGATCTGCATCGATGCGGGTCACTACATCGGGACCCCGGGGAAGCGGTGCCTCAAGAGCATCGACCCCGGGGAGACCCGGGAGTGGACCCTGAACAGCCGGGTGGCGGACAAGCTGGAGGCCATCCTGGCGGGGTACGACTGCCGGACGATGCGGGTGGACGATGTGACCGGGCAGAGGGACGTGACCCTGTCCCAGCGGGTGGCGGCGGCCAACCGGGCCAAGGCGGACGTGTATCTGTCCATCCACCACAACGCCGGGATCAACGGCGGCTCCGGCGGCGGGATCGTGGCCTATGTGGCCCCCAAGCACCAGAAACAGAGCGAGGTGGTGCGGGATGCGGCGTACCGCTATACCGTGGCGGCCACTGGCCTGCGGGGCAACCGGGCGGAGCCTCTGGCGGAGCAGAGCCTGTATGTCCTCAACTACACCACCATGCCGGCCACCCTGATCGAGCTGGGGTTTATGGACTCCACCACGGACACCCCCGTCATCCTGACGGAGGGGTTTGCCGACCAGGCGGCGGCCGGGCTGGCGGCGGCCCTGGTGGAGGTGTATGACCTCCAGACCAAGGGCGGCGGGCAGGTCATCATGACCGCAGTCCCGGCGGAGGATCTGACAGTGGAGCTGGTGGACCAGCCCAAGGGGGAGTGCGGCGACCGCTGCGCCAATGCGGGGTATTTTGCCAACTACTCCGAGGGCGGGGAACCGTTTACCCTGCCCGTGGGGCATCTGGTGGCGGACTACAATGCCTCAGGGAAATGGACGAGGCACTACTGCCAGGAGCGCGGCCGTTTTGTGGGGGACCGCTGGATCTTTGACTCCGGCGGGTGGTCCTACGCCAACCCCCTGTGCGGCAAGGCGGTCTCCACCCTGCTGATCTCCGGCGGCAAGGCCCGGGTGGAGGAGATCCGGACGGTGCCGGAGGGGACGGACTACGCCGTGTCCGGCATCCCCGTGCTGCGGGCCGGGAAGGCCTGCACCACCGCCCAGGCCAAGGGGCAGGGCTGGGATACCTCTCCGCTGCGGGCCACCTGGCACACACTGGTGGGCCTCAAGGGAGACGGGAAAATCTACGTCATGGGGTGGCAGTCCAGGACCGCCAATCTGCTGGACAGCGGCGAGGCCGCCCGGGTGTTCCGGGGGCTGGGTTTTGTCGATGTGCTCAAGCTGGACGGCGGCGGGAGCTACTACCAGAGCCGGGACGGGGCGGTCTCCAAGACCGCGGAAAACCGGCGGATCAACAGCGTACTGCGCTGGACGGTGAGAGAGGAGGAGCCGGAGTTGACGGAGGACAGAGTGCGGCAGATCGTCCGGGAGGAACTGGCGGTCCAGGAGTCCAGGCTGGCCAACGCGCCGGCGGACAGCTGGGCGCTGCCTTACATCCGGCAGGCCGTGGAGGAGGGCATCCTGACTGGCGTGGATGACGGCCAGGGCGGCGTGACCATCGCCAGGCCCAGGGCCCACACCACCAGGCAGGAACTGGCCACCATGGGCGTGGCCATCCTCAAGGCGGCGAGAAAGTAAAAGAGGGGAGCGCGGGCGCTCCTTCTAACGTGTGTGCATAATATCCTCCTTTCCTCGTGACCTCCGGGGCGGGATGGTGGTTACTTGCGGCGAAACTCTTCGGGATCCTGCGCGTCCAGCTGGGCGATAAACTCAGACCGAATGCGCTCCCACATTTCACGGCTCCCGGTACCCTTGTCAAAGCCAAACATAACCGATGTCAAGGCGGTTGCGATGCGGCACATATCGGAGCGGCTCATGGTTACGGTTCTCGTTTCCTGATTCAACATTTTCTTTTCCTCCCGGCCTACGGCCTTGATTTTTTTGCCTTACTCGGTTATAATCAAGGCGGCCGGGGTAAGGCTCCCGGCTCGCCTTTTGGGGTGGAAGAGCGGCGTTCTTGTTAGGGGCGGCCGCTCTTTTTTATTGCTCGTTCATGATGCGTTTTACGCTCTCACGAAGCTCTTCCAGTGTCTCGCACTTCTCAATAAGTTCGAGGATTGCTTTTAGGAGAGCCTGAGTTACGTTCAAGTCGTTCATTTCCTCACTTCCTTTCGTAAGAGGCTCCCCGTCTCAGGATCGGTTCACCTCTGCCTTACAAGTATAGTATACAGCAATCGCTTAATGTTGTCAAGCGATTTATTCGCTATTTCGTAAAAATATTTTATTAAATCGTTGACAATAAACAGCAAATACTGTATATTTTATGTGGGAGGTGATTGCATGACTACGGAACAGATGCTAAAAATGGCCTTATCATACAAGGGGATGTCCCAAGCGGAACTCGCCCGAATGTTAGGAACATCGCCGTCAAACCTCAATCAGAAGGTAAAAAGAAACACGCTAACCCGCGAAGATTTGGAACACATCGCTTCTGCACTTGAAGCAGAGTTTATCTGTTCGTTCAAGTTCCCAGATGGGACAGAGATTTAGGTGGCCATCCTCAAGGCGGCGAGAGGATGAGATAGAGGGAGTGCGGGAGCTCCCTCTCTAGTATTAAAGGCGCTATATCTTCCGATAAAGACTGTATCGAGGACCTGCGGGTCTACCCCACCCGGGGCTGTCAGGAGGTGATCGACCGGGCGGTCTCGGTGAAGGCGGGGAGCGCGGAGCTGCTGTATGCCTACATCGATGTGGAGCCGGTCAGCTTCAACCGGGGCTTCTATACGGTGGATGTTCGGTATTTCTACCGCATCACCGCGGACGCCTTTGTGGGGGCGGCGCGGCCGGTGGAGGTCACGGGCCTGGCGGTGTTTGACAAGCGTGTCATTCTGTTCGGCAGTGAGGGGAGCGCGAAGGTATTCTCCTCCCAGGCGGCCAGCGGGGCGCTGGACCTCCAGGCTCTGCCCGGCCGGAGCAACCCCACCGCAGTGGTGGAGTCGGTGGACCCCATCATTCTGAGTATGAAGCTGGTGGATGTGTGCGAGTGCCGCCCGGGAGACTGCTGCTGTGAGATCCCCCCCGCCATCTGCGCCTGCTTCCCTGAGGAGCTGGTGCTGGGGGGCGACGTCCACCGCCTGTACGTCACCCTGGGACAGTTCTCCATCATCCGCATGGAGCGGGATACCCAGCTGCTCATCCCCGCCTATGATTACTGCCTGCCGGATAAGGAGTGTACCTGCGGCGGCTGTGAGTGCGGCCAGGAGGACCCCTGTGAGATCTTCCGTAAGGTGCAGTTCCCGGTGAACGAGTTTTTCCCGCCCAACAGTTTGACGCCGAAAACTGCCACCAGCTATCAGGAGGCGCGCAGCGGCTGCTGCGGAGCCTGAGGCCGGAGCCGGAAAAGCGTATGGGACCTTCGGATATGCAGAGAGATACAGGAAAATAATGAAACCCCGGGACGTCTGCTGGGCAGACGTCCCGGGGTTTTGTTCGCCTCCGTGGAGGTGGGGGTCAGGAGATGTGGGAGATGCCGGAACCCTGGACGACCTCCGCCTCAGCGGTGAGGGAGTCCATCCACTCGGTCATGTCCTCCGACTTGAGGGTGGTCTTGACGGAGTACATCCAGGAGGGGTCGTTCCAGCCCACGAAATACATGATGTGCCAGCCCTTGGTGGAGCTGCTCTCATTCTTTACAAGGCCGGTGTCGCCGCTCTGACGGGCGGGGTCCAGGGCCCAGTCCAGGAAATTCTGGTCCCAGGCATTGGCGCTGGAGACGCCGGTGTACAGGCCGCCGGTGGCCTGGGAGCCGCTGTCCGCGGTATTCTCCATGGCCAGCAGTGCAAAGGCGTCCTCCGTGCCGCCCTCGGCCTTCCACTGGTCCAGCATGGCCTGGGCGGACTCCTCCGCGGCGGCATACTGCTCCTCGGTGGGGTTGCTGCCGGCGCCGATCAGGATGTGACGGACGTCCGCGGTGCTGGACTCGTCCCGGGCGCGGCTGTCAAATTGGACCACATAGTAGTTGTAGACAAAGCTGTCGCTGCGGTCATTCTCCGCCAGAGTGACGTCTCCCGCCTTACGGGAAGCGTCATACAGCCAGTCGGCGTACTGGGCGCTGGCGAAATTGGAGCCCACGGCGGAGATATGAGCGGAAGAGTTGTAGACCTTGTCCCCATACTCCTCGGCCAGAGCCTGGGAGTCGGAGCCAGCGGTCAGCTTGGCCTGAAGCTCCTGGGCCAGCGCCAGGGCGTCGGCCTTGGCGGTCTCAAACTCGGCGGCCTTCTCCTCGTCGGATTTTTCCACGGGGTTGCCCTCCTCGTCGGTCTCCTCCTGTACCGCGGCCTGGATGGTGAACACGGAGTAGCCGAAGGTGTCCAGCTCGTTGGTGTGCTCCGCGTAATAGGCGTTGACCTCCTCGTCCGTGTAGGTCAGGCTGTCCTGATGGCTCTGCTGATAGGAGGAGGCGAGCACCCGGTCGGCGGCGATGCCGCGGAAGGTGTCCTCATCCATAAAGGTGCCGTAGTTGGTCTTGAGATAGCTCTTCAGATTGGCGTAATTACCGCTGGTCCGCCAGGAGCGGTCCAGGGAGTCCAGCTGAAGCTGGAGATAAGACTCGTCCAGGGCGGTCATGGAGTAGCCGGCCTCCTCGGCGGCATGGCAGAGCATGGTCACCTGGGTCAGCTGGTCGATGCCCTGTTCCAGCAGGTAGTCCCGCCAGGTCTGGCCCTTCTCCTCGTCGTACATCTGGTCGGCGGGGTCCGTATTGGGGTCAAAGGTGGAGGCCCCCATCATAGCGCCGTAGTAGGCGTTGACATAGGCCTGCTGGTAGTAGTACTGGACCACCGCGGGGCCGAAGTCCTCCCCGTCGATGGTGACCGCGGTGGAGCGCTTCTGGAAGAAGCCGCTGTCCCACACCAGAAGGGCGATGGCCAGCACGGCGATCACGCCGCCCACAACACCGTACAGGATGTGCTTGCGGCGGTCCTGATCCGCCGCTCGGTTATTTCTGCGCTGGACATAGGTGGAGTCCGCGCGCTCTTTGTTGTCTTTGGGTGCACTCACAGTTGGTTCCGTCCTCTCATCATTTCTCAGATTGGCCGTTCCGGGCGGAGGGCCCTGCCGGCGCGGTACTGGGCGGGCCGCCGCGAAAAGGGAAGCGGTCGGTCAACAGACTGTATTATACAGGAAAGATTCGGGGGATTCAAGTGGGAAAGGGGAAGGGCGGCCAGCTTTTACATTTTGTTCATGGGTCGGGGGAATAAAAAAAGGCCGCGGCTTATGCCGCGGCCCAGATCCAAGTGAATTTTATATAACCCCGCTCTGGCCGTGTGGACCTGTTTAAAACCTGCACGTGATGGCAGGTGGGTTGCCTCCACAACGCTTTTCTGCTTCCAACATCCAACCAACCTCAATGGGGGCCGGGAGGCCTGCAAGCCACGCTGTGAGGGGGCGTCCCGTTTGAAAAATGTGGGTTTAAAAAGGCCCATCACGCACCGAGCAGGAAAACTCACCTGGGATCGAAGGGGATCACTCGTCTTCGTCCTCAAAGAAGCGCTCCATGAAGAGGTTGTAGACCTCTTCGATCTCCTCATCACTGTCCAGAGTGGAGAGCAGCTCCTCGCCGTTTTCCTCCACAGTCTTCATGATGACCAGACCGTATTCCTCATCGTCTGCGTCCACATCCACGGGCTCGCCGGTCTCCTCGTCTTCTGCAACAGCGGGGAACAGGGCGTGATAGGTGATGCCGTTATGCTCCAGGGTGTCCACCAGCTCCAGCTCAAATTCGTTGCCGTCCTCGTCGGTGACGGTGATAAAGTCGGGGCCGAATGTCTCGCTCATGGGGAATACCTCCTGCGTTTCTTCTGGACCTATTGTACCCCGTATGCGGGAAAAATGCAAGTGGGAAGACGCTCAAATTTTGGAACGGGTCCGTGCCGGATGTTGAAAAGGCGCAATTAAATGCGCCTATATCATAAAAAACCGGAAAAATAAATCAAGAAGAAAAAGATATAAAAATTTCGTAGAGCACCCGAAAATCCTTTGACTGGGGAGATGGGATTTCCGGTCCCATCACTTTACCAGGGTATGGGGATGTGGTATAATAAATCTGATTACGGCTGCTGGATAAAGCCGTCAGAAGAACAGAGCCGCAAAGTGTGAACGAGCGCCCAGGACAGTGCGGCGCAGAGAGGACGGTCATTGCGATGGATTTGACAGAACGCACGTTGGAGAGCCGCAGCATTTTTGAGGGGAAGATCGTGACCCTGCTGGTGGACCAGGCGGAGCTGCCCGATGGGAAACGGGCGTCCCGGGAGGTGGTGCTCCACCCGGGCGGAGTGGCGGTCCTGCCGCTGGATGAGGAGGGAAATGTGACCTTGGTGCAGCAGTACCGCTATCCCTTCCACCAGGTCATCCTGGAGCTGCCGGCAGGCAAGCTGGATGCCGGCGAGCCCCATGAGACGGCGGCCCGGCGGGAACTGAGCGAGGAGACCGGACTGGAAGCGGAGGAGCTGACCTATCTGGGGTGCCTGCTGGCCTCACCCGGCTTCTGCAATGAGCGGCTGCACCTCTATCTGGCCCGGGGCTTGTCCCGGGCGGAGAGCCATCCGGACGACGATGAATTTTTGAACGTGGTCACCATGCCCTTTGACCAGCTGCTGGAGCAGGTCATGGATGGGACCATCGAGGACGCCAAGACGGTGGCCGGAGTGCTGAAGACCAAGGTGCTGCTGAAATTGTAAGGAGGAGGAAGCTCTGTGGGAAAGACCATCCTGATCGTGGAGGATGAGCAGAATATCGTGGATATTCTGTCCTTCAATCTCAGCCGGGAGGGGTACGACACACTGGAGGCGTACGACGGAAAGACCGGACTTCAGCTGGCGCTGGAGCAGAACCCAGATCTGATCCTGCTGGACCTGATGCTGCCGGAGATGAACGGCTTTGATGTGTGCCGGAAGCTTCGGGAGGCCGGCTCGTCGGTCCCCATCCTGATGCTTACCGCCCGGGAGGAGGAGACCGACAAGGTGCTGGGCCTGGAGCTGGGGGCGGACGATTACATCACCAAGCCCTTCGCCATGCGGGAGCTGATGGCCCGGGTGAAGGCGAACATCCGCCGGGTGGATATGGCTCCGGCCCAGAGCGCCCCGCCCGCCGGAGAAACGGAGAAACGGCTGGAGCTGGGACGGGTCTCCATCGATCTGGACGGGGCCACCGTGTTCAAGGACAGAAAGCCCCTGGACCTGACCCAGCGGGAGTATGAGCTGATCCGCTTCCTGGCCTCCCAGCCGGGGAAGGTGTTTTCCCGGGAGGCCCTGATGGAGCACGTCTGGAACTATGAGGGCTATGTGGGCGACGTGCGGGCTGTGGATGTGGCCGTCCGCCGCCTGCGGGAAAAGCTTGAGGACGACCCTGCCGCTCCCAAGTTTATCCTGACCAAGCGGGGGATGGGCTATCTGTTCGGCAGCCAGCCGGGCTGACTTGGGCAGAGCCGGACAACGGAGAAGGTGCCAGTGCGGGCAGAAAGACCGCGCCGGGAATGTTTTGCGGAAGAGAAGGGGGAGCGCCGATGCTGCGCAGCGTACACATGAAGCTGGTGATGATCATGGTGCTGCTCATCCTGTCCCTGATGGCAGTGGTGGGCGCGTTTTTGATCAATTCAGTGATGGCGTTCTATCTGGAGGAGTTTTACACCCAGATGAGCCAGGTGTTTGACCAGAGCCAGAACCCAGCCCTGAGCCGGACCCTCCAGACGGAGAACTCCGGGGAGGAGAACGGGGCGGAAGCCGTGCTGGAGATCATGCAGGCCTATTCCGGCGAGCTGGGCCTGGACGGCCGGAGCCGAACCCTGTACATCCTGGACGGGGAGACCGGCGCCTATCTGGCCGGGACCGACGAGGCGGAGGGCCGGGGTCTGGAGTACAACTCCCCCAATCTGACCCGGGCCCTGGTGGAGAAGGAGGAGGGGACACAGGCCAATATCGCCGCAGACTATATGGATGTGGCGCTCCCCTTCAGCCGGGGAGACGGCCAGTATGTCATCTACATCCTGGACAACAAGACCACGGTGAACAGCCTGATCAACCAGATCTTTGTGCTGATCCTGGAGTCACTTGTCTTTGGCCTGTTCATCTCCATTCTGCTCTCCTTCCTGCTGTCCAAAACCATGATCATCCCCATCCAGCGCCTGACCGAGGGAGTCATGCGGGTGGCGGAGGGGGATTTCTCCCGGCGGATCGAAGTGACCTCCCGGGATGAGATCGGCGTGCTCACCGACACCTTCAATGACATGGCGCGGCAGCTGCGGGACACCCTGCGCCAGGTGGAAAATGAGCGCAACAAGCTGGATACCCTGTTCCTCCACATGACAGACGGCGTGGTGGCCTTTGACCGGGAGGGGCGGGTCATCCACTCCAATCCCGCGGCGGCAGTGATGCTGGGCTGCACCATCGGCGGGGACACCACCTACGGCCAGCTGTTCGGCGGCCTGGCCTCTCTGGAGGAGGTCATGGCTGCCCCCGATCATCTGGAGGCGGAGCGCCAGGTGCGGGACCGCTGTCTGGAACTGCTGATGGCCCCCTTTGACCGGGAGCAGCAGGGTGGCGTGCTGGCGGTGCTCCACGACGTGACGGAGCAGCGGAAGAACCAGGAGCTCCAGCGGGAGTTCGTGGCCAACGTCTCCCATGAGCTGCGTACCCCGCTGACCAACATCCGCAGCTATGCCGAGACCCTCTCTGACAGCGCTGGGGACATCCCGCCGGCCATGGAAAAGAAGTTTTTGGGCGTCATTCTGGGGGAGAGCGACCGCATGACCCACATCGTCCAGGACCTGCTCACCCTGTCCCGGTTCGACTCCGGGCGGGATGATCTGAAGCTGGCGCGGTTCTCCTTCGAGGCGGCGGTGCAGGACCTGTACAACGCGGTCTATATGGAGGCCCAGCGCCACAGCCATACCCTGGAGCTGGAGCTGGAGGACGGCCTGCCCGAGGTGACCGCCGACCGGGAGCGCACCGTCCAGGTGATGATGAACATCGTCTCCAACTCCATCAAATATACGCCGGACGGGGGAAAAATCGTCATTTCTGCCGGCCGGACCGGGGACCGTGTCTGGATGCAGGTGGATGACAACGGCATTGGGATCCCACCGGAGGACCGCCCCCGCATTTTCGAGCGCTTTTACCGGGTGGACAAGGCCCGCTCCCGCCAGTCGGGCGGCACCGGCTTAGGCCTGTCCATCGCCAAGGAGATCGTGGCGCGGCATGAGGGCGTGCTGGAGCTGGTGGACCGGGAGGGACCCGGCCTGTCGGTGCGCATGGAGCTGAAGATTGAGGGGCCGCGCCATGAGTAAACGGAGAAGGAAGCAAATCGTGGAGCGGATCAAAAGTCTTTTGATCGTGCTGCTCAGCTGCTCGGCGGTGTACCTGGTGGTTCTGACCCAGAGCATCGCAGTGCCATCCGGCCTGCTGTCCCGGCCATCCACAGGAGGCGGAGGACTCGCGGTGGCCGATCCTGCTGAGACGGCCCGGCCGCTGCGTATGGCAGCTGTGATTCCCGCCGGTGGGAACGAGGTACAGCGCTTCGGCGTGCAGTACAGCGAAGCGGATACAGCGGATCTGTTCCAGCAGGCATATACCATTCTGGTGGAAGCCCTGAGCAGTGCCAACCAGCTGAAGGAGGTGACGGAGGCGGAGTGGCGGCAGGCTCTGTCCGCCGCACCCGGCCTGTACTTTGACTGGCAGGGGGAGGTGCCTCTGGAGGTGCTGGACGGCTGGCTCTCAGTGGAAAATCCCATGCTGACCGGATCGGTGCGGCGGATGGTGCTGGCCGCCCGGGAGGGGCGGGTGTTCCTGTGCTATTTTGACGAGACGGCAGGGCGGTACTACGCCTGCGCTTCTGATGTGGTCAGTGTCAACCGTCTGGAGGAAGTTGTGGGAAACTCTGGGACAATGGGGCGCTTTGATTCTGAAAGACAGAGTGAGTACGGCGGAGCGGAACCCTGCAGGAGGCACTCGATTTTCCGGAGAACTCCGCCTCCTTCAGCGGCGTGGGGAGCAGGTCATCCGCAGCCGGAACGACACCCTGCGGATCGGCGTGGATGGGACCGTGACCTTTGAGCCGGCGGCGGAGGAAGCGGCCGCTATCCTTCCGGAACTGGCGTTTATGAGGCGGAGGGCTGCAGGACCTGGCCCAGCAGGCCGTCAGCGCTGGGCGGCGAGGAGCGCTTGTTTCTGATGTCGGCCCGGGAGACAGGAGAGGAGAGCTGGGAGATCCGATTTGGATACAGTCTGAACGGGATCCAGGTCCGGCTGGGAGACGACGGCTGGGCGGCCCGCTTTACCGTGGAACAGGGGCAGATCACCGGGTTTCAGCTCCGGATGCGGTGTTACACAGACGCCGGAACGACCACTGTGGTGCTGCCTGAGCGGCAGGCCATGGCGGCCATGGAGGCCAAGGGACATGAGAACGAGGAGCTGCTGCTGGTCTATCTGGATACCGGCGCGGAAATGGTGACCGCCTCCTGGGCGGCAGCCAGCGAGCTGAGCGGGAGGAGGTAGGAACCATGGAATGGCCGCGGATCAAGACCATCGTTTTGGCGATCTTGCTGATTACCAATATCGGCCTGCTCTCCTTTGTGGTCCAGCGGGCGTACCAGGGGCGTCAGATGCAGCGGGAGGCCCGGGAGAACGCCATCCTGTTTTTGCAGAACAGCGGGATCGAGGTGGACCCGGCTGTCATTCCGGAGCGGATGGGCCTTCCGCCCCAGACCGTGAAGCGGGACCGGGAGCAGGAGGCGCGGATCGCCTCGGCCCTGCTGGGCGGAGCCGTCCAGGAGCTGTCCTGGGGCGCGGAGGCCTTTCGGTACTACAATGAGAAGGGATACCTCCAGTTCCACCGGGACGGCGCCCTGAAGGGGGAGTTCGTGGAGGGGGAGCTGCCCATCCAGGATCCGGATTCCATGGATTACTCCCAGCAGATCCTCCGCCTGCTGGAATTTGAGGGGGACGTGGTGGCCTCCACCGGGACGGCGGGGGAGGAGCCGATGACCACCGTGGTGGTCCAGCAGAGCTGGAAGGGAGCGCCCCTGTTCCGGCAGGAGCTGACCCTGAGCTATAAAAACGGCTGTCTGGTGCAGGTGGAGGGGCGGCGGCTGAACGGGGAGCCGGAGCTGGACCCCAGCCGGGAGCCGATCTCCATCCCCACCGCCCTGTTCCAGTTCTATCACGGCGTCACCGCCCTGGGAGATGTGTGCAGCCGGATCGACAGCATCACAGAGGGCTATCTGAACCCGCTGCCCAACGGGGCGGGGCCGTCCGACCTGGTGCCGGTGTGGTCGATCTCCACAGACACGGGGGCCTATCTGCTGAACACCCTCACAGGCGAGCTGAGCCGGGCTGATCCCGGTGAGCCGGAGCTTCCGTTCTGAGCGGCAGGAGAAGATGGAAACTTTCACAAAAAGGGGCTACCTTTTTCGGCGGCGTCATGTTATGATGAACATAGAATCGGGAGCGGTGCTCCCGGGAAAGAAGGATAGAACCATGATAACCAAAGAAAGTCCCATCGGCGTGATCGACTCCGGAATCGGTGGCTTCAGCGTGGCCCGGAAGGTGCAGAAGCTGATGCCACATGAGAATCTGCTCTATCTGGGCGACGGGGCCAATACGCCTTACGGCAACCACAGCGCGGAGGAGATCCTCACCATGACCCGCTATATGCTACGCTTTATGGAGGACCACGGCGTGAAGGCGCTGCTGGTGGCCTGCAATACCATCTCCTGCCTCATCGACCAGTACCGGGATGAAATGAGCTGTCCGGTGCTCAGCGTGGTCCAGGCTGGCGCGGACGCGGTGGCCCAGCTGCCCGCCCATAAGGTGGGCGTGATCTCCACCTGCTTTACCGCCTCCACCCACTGCTACCCCGATCTGATCGGAAAGGTGGCGCCGGATAAGCAGGTCATCAGCCATGGCTGCCCCAACCTGGCCAACCTGGTGGAGCGCAACGTGGGCAATCCCGCCGGACAGGCCGCCATTGACGATGACCTTCGAGAGAACCTGGAGCAGCTGGTCAACGAGGAGAAGGTGGAGTGCTGCGTTCTGGGCTGCACCCACTATCCCCTGGTGGAGGAGAACATCAACCGCCTGTATCCCCAGCTGAAGCTGGTGGACCCCGCCGAGCAGATGGCCCGGACCGTGGGCCGCTATCTGGAGGAGAAGGGGCTGGTCAACGATCAGCCCGGGCAGGGCAAGCTGGACATCTTCACCACCGGCAGCACCGAGGAGTACACCATGAAGGCGGCGAAGGTGGGCCTGGACCCGGTGACCTCCGTGCAGTTCTATCCCCCCATGAAGCTGTAAGCCTTGTGGGTTGACATGGTTCCTTGACATCGTGTACGGGAGGGGCATCTTGCCCCTCCCGTTGTATTTATTTTGGGGAGATTTTTCTGTCATGCCGGGCGGCTGATTTTCCAGGTGTGACCTCCGCCGGACAGATATTTGGAGATATGGAAGAAAAATGCCGATTTTGCTTTGAAAAGATTGGATGGATGTGGTATATTTACAGAGAACAAAACTGAAATTTTGTTCAATTTGAAGCAGCTCAGGGCTGTCTCTCCGCTCAGGAGAATTGCCTCTCCGCTCAGAGAGAGCCTTTGCGGACTGGCTGGAGGACCAGATCAAAATAATAGAAAAGGAGTGCTAAGGAATGAAAACAAGCTTTGGCAAGCATCCTGACCGCGTGTATGCTGTTGACGCCTGACTGCCGCGTTTGCGGCAGAGGTCCAGAGCAGAATCCCGTACTGCCTGACGGTGTAGAGTTTAAGGAGGAAAATACTGTCTACTACGATGGCGAGTACTATGACAAGCTGACTGATGCACTGAAAGCAGCTGCTGGTAAAGAAGGTGCAATATTGTACTGCAAGCCCGGCGCTGATGTAGGAAAAATGACCCACGGCCATGTCTGCGCCAGCCTGACGGTTTACGGCAACGGCGCCTTTGTCTCCGGTGGCGAAAATGACTTTGAGGTGGATACCTATAAAGGGACTAGTTGTGCCGCTCATAATAATTGCCCCGGACTTCAAGGTGATTTAAATATTACCATCAACGACCTGAATTGTTCCGGTGTCTGGGGACAGCGCACCTCTGAACATACCATCAATATCGTGATGAACAACTGCAAAAATGCCGACCGCGTCTATTTGTCCGGCGAAACAGGCGTCAACAACATCACGATCACTGGCAACACTTACATTGGAAGTAGCGAAGATGCGAATGAAAATGTAACTGGTGGTTGTGCCATTTACAGCACTGCGGATGGCGAAATTGAGATTGACGGATGCCAATTTGATTATGTCAAAGCACCCATCAACCTGAATCACAAGGACAACGGGAAGCAGAGCGTTACAGTCAGCAACACGACCTTTAACAATTGTGCATTGTTGAATGACCTGATTTCAAACAATGAAAAATCGTACATCTCTCCGATTCGGGTGCTTACTACGAACAAAGATGGCTCCAGCGCTTTGACGGTCGATCACGGTACATTCAATTATACCGCTTCGGAAGCCAAAGCAAACGGTGATATTCTGATTGGTGACGGACGCGCAGACGCAAAGGTAAACAGCAATGTGACGGTATCGATCAGCAATACAGCGGCGGAAGTACAGTTCCAGGCCCCGGGGTATCATGCTGCTGACGGCGGCGTTGCTGACAAAACAAAGATGGTAACTATGACGGCGGATGGCACAGGGAGCCTCAACACCAGCTTGGATGAGGCCTTTGCTGTCGCCAAGATCGGCGATACTCAGTACTTTACAACTTTGGCTGATGCCATCACCGCGGCGGGTCAGATGACGGGAGACGTAACCATCACACTGTTGGACGATGTGGATGTAAGTGACAGCTCTGCCCGCACTTATGATCTGTCGGCCTCCAGCCTGAGTGGTCTGACCATTCGTGGAGCGTCTCAGGATGTGCAGATCATCAGCGGGGTGGATGGACATGGAATTGACGGGCCAACCTACTGCCCGGTCCTGAGTGTCAAGCTGCCCGAAAACGCTCCGCTCACCATCGAAAATGTGACCGCCCCCAATGACCTCCTCTTTGATACCGCTGAGAACGGCACGCTGGTTGTGCGGAATTGTGTATTCAACGGCGCGCAATCCGGCTATCCGAAGGCGGAAAGCATCTCTTATCTGAACAATACCTTCGAGTTTAAGGGAACAGCGGACAACTTCTATTCCTATAACGCTTACCCCGTGTGGTACAAGGTCAATAACGCACTTGATTTTGTCTTTGAAGGCAATACTGTCATCGGCTACCGGGGAGTCCACATTGAGACCCGAGGCAGCGATGCTTCCAAACAGGTCAATATTTCTGTCAATAACAATCATTTTACGCTCGAAGATGCCGACCATGAAACGAAAGAAGTTGCCTTGCAGCTGGTCAATCATCTCAACGGGAATATTTCTTTCTCCAACAACCATGTAGATGGATATATGGGTGTGTGCTTCTACAAAGATATTGTTGTGGAAAAAGATACTAAGTTGACCATTCAGAACAACGATACGACTGGCAAGCTCTACGGGTCCAGCGAATGGAATGCTGCTGGAGCAACGCCGGAAGAGCAGGAGGCTGCTGCCGACGCCTTTGCGGAAAGTGTGATCAATGGGATTCCCGAAGAGGATAAGAACATTGCCGCCGGTCATACAGAGCACCACTATGTAGATGGTACTTGTACCATCTGCGGCAAGAAGGAGCCTGCTCCCGTAGAGCCTGATGGGCCCTCCTCCGACAACGAGCGCACCTACGCCATTGTCACTGAGGACAACGGACACGGCTCCGTGACGGTCAGCGCGGACGAGGCCTCCGCCGGCACCCGCATCACCGTCACCGTGAAGCCCGATGCGGGCTATGAGCTGGACGAGCTGACTGTCACCGACGCTAAGAACAAGGACTTGAAGGTCACTAAGCGGTCCGAGACCACCTACACCTTCCACATGGCGGACAGCAAGGTCACCGTGGAGGCCAGCTTTACCAAGGACGGCACCGTCCAGAAGCCCGACACCCGCTTTGACGATGTGGCAAAGAGCGCCTGGTACTACAAGGCCGTGGAGTATGTGGCCGAGAACGGTATCATGTCCGGCGTGTCCGCCCGGGAGTTCGCGCCCAACGCGGGCTTCAGCCGCGCCATGCTGGCCCAGACCCTGTACGCCATGTCCGGCAAGCCCACTGTGAAGGCGGAGGGCACATTTGCTGACGTGGCGGCCAACGCCTGGTACGCCGACGCGGTGAACTGGGCGGCGGAGAAGGGCTATGTCTCCGGTGTGGGCGACGGGAAGTTTGCCCCCGACGCCTCCATCACCCGGGAGCAGATGGCTCTGATCCTGTACCGCTACGCGGGCAGCCCGGACGCCTCCGGCATGGTCCTGCGGGAGTTCGCCGACGGGGACAGCGTCAGCGCCTACGCCGTGGACGCCATCCGCTGGGCGGTCCATGAGGGCCTGATCTCCGGCATGGAGAACAACACCCTCGCGCCCCAGGGCACCGCCACCCGGGCCCAGGTGGCCCAGATCCTGATGAACTTCCATCAGAAGCTGGATAAGTAAATCAAACGCCCTCTGGCCCCTCACGGGGGACGGAGCAAAGCGAGCGCGCCCCGCCGGTCCATTCGGACCGGCGGGCGTTCTGTGAGTGAGGACCTGCTGCCCCGCCCTTCCGGCTCACCAGTGGCGGGCCAGGAAGATCAGGAGCTCCTGGAAAACCCGGGGCACACGGTCAGCCGCTTGCCGGATGGCCGCGGCCACCGCCGCCGGGTCAGCACCCAGACCGAAGGTGAGGGCCCCTTCCGCCATCTGCCCGATGGCCAGAGGGGCGGAGGCCGCTCCTCCGATGGCGATCTTTGAGGCGGCGGCAGCTCCTCCGGCCGCGTACACGCCAAAGGCGCAGCCGCCCAGGGAGAAGAATCCGGCCGCCACCCCGCCGAAGGCCAGCAGGCCCAGGGCGAGCCCGCCGATGGCGAGCGCGCCCACAGCCCATCCCCCCAGGGAGAACAGCAGGCCCAGGGACAGCCCACCCACGCTGACCAGGCCGAAGGAGAAGCCGCCGATGGAGAGGGCCCCCACGGCGCAGTTCCCAATGGCTATGATCCCCCGGGCGGTGCAGAGTCCCCGCTCCCCCAGCCGGATGTGGATCAGGGGGAGGCCGAACAGGGTGCGGCTGCTCTTGTACTCATAGTGCCAGCGGGAGTAGTGGTTGTGGATGATGGTCGTGGCCGCCGGAGGCGGTGCGGTGCGCTCCTGGCCGGTCACCAGATAGTCCAGGCTCACATTGAAGTACCGGGCCAGGGCGGCCAGGTTGTCCATGTCGGGCCGGGAGGAGCCGGACTCCCATTTCTGGACGGCCTGGCGGGTGACGCCCAGCAGGCTGGCAAGCCCCTCCTGGCTCAGACTGGACTGCTTTCTCATCTCATAGAGCCGCTGTTGAAAATCCATGGGAAAGACCTCCTGTTTGCATCTGTGCGGGGGCATACCGGAACTGGGCCGCACCCCTTTTGCAGGAAGAAGGATAGCAAAAAAGGGCCTTCAACGCAACCAAAAGTGGGATACAATTTGACAACCAGCGGTTGCAAAGAGAGAAAAAACGCCCATCTGGCGGGGAAAAGTGCCGGATTCAAAAAACATTCAAAGGGAGCCGAAGGCGGGCTCTCTTTGGATGCTTGATCTACCGGCTGCGGAAGGCGAAAAAGCGTTGGCCGAAGTAGTTGAGCAGAACGAACAGGCCGGAGCCCGCCAGCATGGACAGGTTGCCCTGGAGCTGTGGACTCCACCCGGTTCCGGACAGCAGCCAGACCGTGAACGGCTTGGCCAGACCGTAGGCCAGGGCCCAGCATACGGTGATGTTCACCGCGAAGCGGAGCACCACGCCGGCTCCGCGCTCCTGATTGCGGAAGGTGAAGCGCTTGTTGAGAAAGAAGCTGACCACACTGCCCACCAAATAGTTGGCCGCGGAGGAGATCCAATAGCCCAGGTCCCCCCAGGTGTGGAGCCCGGCCAGATTGTACAGGCCGAACATGATCCCATAGCCCACGGCGGTGTTGACCACCCCCACCAGCAAAAAGCGGAAGAGGGTGGGGTCCAGAAGCTGTTTGAGTTTATTCCTCATCCCGGAGGCCTCCGCACTCGTCGGCCACGATGTACCGGGGCCGGTCCTTGATCTCCTCATAGATCTTGGCGATGTAGTAGCCGATGATGCCCAGACAGATCATCAGCACGCTGCCGATGAGGAGCAGCAGGAGGATCACCGTGGTGAAGCCCTCCAGGGCCTGCCCGTTCAGCTTCTGCCACAGGGAGTGGGTCCCCAGCACCAGGGAGGAGAGAAAGACCAGAACCCCCAGGAAGGTGACCAGCTGGAGCGGGGCGGTGGAGAAGGAGGCCAGGTTGGTAATGGCATAGCGGGTGAGGCTGCGGATGGACCACTTGGAGGAGCCGGCGGCCCGGGGCTGTACTTCAAATTCCACCTGGGCGGCATCAAAGCCGATCCAGGAGGACAGGGCACGGAAAAAGGCGTTTTTCTCCCGCATGGCAATGAGCACATCCACCGCCCGGCGGTCCAGCAGCTTGAAGTCAGAGGCGCGGGACATATCGATGCGGGTGGCCCCGCTGAGAAAGCGGTAGAAGGTCCGGGCGGCAAAGGTGTGGACGGGATTTTCCCGGCCGCGGCTGATCTTGACGCCCTCCACCACCTGCCAGCCATCCTGCCAAAGGCGGTACATCTCCAAAATCTTCTCTGGCGGATGCTGGAGGTCACAGTCCAGCACCACGCAGCACGCCCCCCGGGCCTGGGCCAGTCCGGCGAAGATGGCGGCCTCTTTGCCGAAGTTCCGGGAGAAGCGGATGCCGCGCACCCGGGGATCCTGTTCGGCGGCCTTCTGGATGGCCAGCCAGGTGTGGTCCCGGGAGCCGTCGTTGACAAAGAGCAGCTCATAGGGGATGTCCGCCTCGGCCAGCAGGCCGCCGATGGTCCGGGCGGCCAGGGGGACGGACTCCTCCTCATTATAGGCGGGAAGCACCACGGACAGCAGTCCGGTGCGGGGGGTCACAGCTTCCATTGGATCAGCTCCTGTTTTCGTATGCCAGCTCATAGCCGCTCTTGGGGGTGTACTCCTTCTGGATTTTGACCACGATCCGGTCGTCGATGCGCTGCACGCTGCCGTCGGCGGGGTAGAGGGGCATCCTGCGGAAGGCGGCGGACTGGGAGACGGACTTCATGGTCTCCTCGTCAGGCTCCTCCAGAGGGACGTTGAGCCAGTCGTTGAGATAGTAGTAGATGTGCTTGTTCAGCGGGGCCACGGTGTCCATGGGGACGCTGTAATGGTCCACCAGGGCGTAACTCTCAATAGAGGCGTAGATCCGGTCGGTGGGGAAGGAGCCGATGATGACAACCTCCTCCTCACTGGTGTAGCCGGGGCAGCTCTCAATGCGGGAGAGCAGGCGGGTGGCGTAGCTGAGGGTGGCCCGGTGGGCCTGGGCGGAGGCGGTGTAGAGCAGGTTGTTGATGTTGGCCCCATAGAGGCACAGACAGACCAGACAGCCCGCCACCGCCCAGGAGCCGGCCGCGGTCCCACGGGGGCGGGGGAGGAGGCTCAGGCCTAGATCGGCGGCCAGCACCACCGCCAGATAGATGGAGACATAGGCGTATTTCATAATGGGGGTGGCGTCGGAGAAGGGGGCGATGACCTGGGCAAAGCCCGCCGCCAGAGGGAGGAGGGCCACCATGACCAGCCCGCCCACAGGCCGCCAGGGCTGCTTCCACAGGGAGCGGCGGGTAAGGGCGGTGAAGCAGAACAGCGCGCCCAGGGCCAGAGCCAGCAGATCCAGCAGCACCAGCACCGGGGTGGTGAAGGGACTGGAGGAGCCGGGCAGGAAGAAGAACACCAGGACCTGCTTATAGGCGGAGAGGATCAGCCGGGGCAGCTGGGCAACGGGATAGCCGCCGCCGGCCTGGCTCATGCCAAGATAGCTGAGCAGCTCCAGCCCCTTGACGGAGAGAAACAGCTGGAGCAGGCCGTAGTACAGGGCGGCCCCGGCGGCCAGCACGCCCATCAGGCGCAGGCCCAGACGCAGGGTGTCCTTCCAGCCGGCCCGGTGGTCCAGGCACGCCCGGAGCACCGCCAGCACGGACAGGGAGACGGCCACCGCGGCGTAGGCCTGATAGATCCCCATGGACAGGGCCAGAAGGAGGCAGGCCGCAAGGCTGCGGGGCCAGCCGCCCTTCTGCGCCAGCCAGACTGACAGCACCGCCAGCAGGATGGCCAGGCAATAGGCGGAGGCGGTGAACATATAGAGGAAGGTGTACCCCAGACAGGGGAAGGCGGCCATGAGCACGCCGGCCAGGGCGGACAGGGTGCGGCTGTGCAGCCCCAGGGTCAGGACGGCCGCCGCCGCCGCCAGGGAGAGGAACACAATGGACAGAAAGCCGATGAGGGCCGGCATCTGGGTGAAGCTGTTGAGGGCGGAGGCGTAGTGCAGGAACCACCGGCCGGACACGGTCATCTGCTGGGGGTCGAACACCCGGCTGAGGCCGTCTGAGTTGGGGATCAGATTGGTAAAGGCGAAGAGATGGATGAGATAGCCCGACAGAAAGCAGGACAGGAACGCGGCCCAAGCGGTGGCCGGGATCCGATGGCGCAGGCGGGCGGCGATGCGGTCAAGGGGCATACAGGGGACCTCCTAAGCAGTGTGAACAGCGCCGCGGGATGCGGCGCGGACATCAAGATCTCCTGCTATTGTAGGCTATTTCCACCGTATTTGCAAGTAAAACCGGCGGACAGCCGCCGGAGTGGGGCTGGAGAGGGAAAAGGAACCGGATTTTGGCTTGAAATCCGGGAAAGGCTATTGTACAATAAAAGAAACCATGTAAGATGGGGGCGGTGCGGGTACAGCGCCCCCTGGAGAGGAGGCGGAGGGATGAGCCGGACTGTGATCCGAACCGTAGATCCCCGCAGTCCCGCCAGCAGGGCGGGCATCCGGCCGGGCGAGACACTGCTGGAGGTCAACGGCAAGCCGGTGGTGGACGTGCTGGACTATAAATTTTACACCTATGATCCGCGGCTGACCCTGACGCTCCAAGAGCCGGACGGCAGCCGCCGCGCTGTGCATATCCGCAAGGAGGAGGGGGAGGACCTGGGCCTGGAGTTTGAGACCTATCTCATGGACCGTGCCCGCTCCTGCGCCAACAACTGCATTTTCTGCTTTGTGGACCAGATGCCCAAGGGGATGCGGAAGAGCCTGTATTTCAAGGATGACGACGCGCGGCTCAGCTTTCTCATGGGGAATTACCTCACCCTGACCAACCTCTCCCAGCGGGAGGTCCAGCGGATCATCGACCTGCGCATTTCCCCCATCAATGTGTCCGTCCACACCACAGACAGGAGCTGCGGTGCCGGATGCTGAAAACCGGCGGGCGGGGAGTCCATCGACATCATGGAGCGCTTTGCCCGGAACCACATCACCATGAACTGCCAGATCGTCTCCTGCCCCGAAGTCAACGACGGACCGGCCCTGGACAAGACGCTTCGGGATCTGGCGGAGCTGTATCCGTCGGTGAACAGCGTATCGGTGGTCCCCGTGGGCGTGACCAAGTTCCGGGAGGGGCTGTACCCACTGCGCCCGTACACCCGGGAGGAGGCCGACGACCTCATCCGTCAGGTGGAGACCTTTGCCGAGGCGCACCGGGCGCGCACCGGGACCCGGCTGGTTTGGTGCTCCGACGAGTTCTATCTGCTGGCGGGGCGGGAACTGCCCCCGGAGGAATATTTTGAGGAATTTACTCAGCTGGACAACGGGGTGGGGATGCTCACCCTGCTGTCACGGGAGTTTGCCCGGGGGCTGGACCTGATGGAGCCGGAGGAGATGGAGGGCGCCACCCCCTTTGCCATCGCTACTGGGGTGTCCGCCGCCCCATTCCTGGAGCAGCTTGTGGCCCGGGCCCGGGAGAAGTGCGGGGCCATCCGGGGGACGGTGTACCCCATCCGCAACGACTTTTTCGGCCACACCATCACCGTGGCCGGGCTGGTCACCGGCGGCGACCTGATCGCCCAGCTGCGTGGCCGGGAGCTGGGACAGCGGCTGCTGATCCCGGCCAATATGCTCCGGGCCGGGGAGCGGGTCTTTTTGGACGACGTCTCGCTGGACGATGTGGAGCGGGAGCTGGGAGTGCCGGTGATCCCGGTGGCCCAGGACGGCTTTGAGCTGCTGGACGCGGTGTGCGGCCTGGAGGTCCCGCCTCCGGAGCAGGTCCAGCTGCGGGAGGAGACCGAATATTTTCAGTACCGCTGACCGGAGCGGGCGGTCCGCCGCCTCTGCTCCCCTTTGAAATACAGGAGGAAACGCTATGAAACCATTAGTTGCCATCGTGGGCCGGCCCAATGTGGGCAAGTCCATGCTCTTCAATAAGCTGTGCGGCCGGCGGCTGTCCATCGTGGAGGACACCCCCGGCGTCACCCGGACCGCATCTACGCCCCTGTGAGTGGCGCAACCGGGTGTTCGACATCGTGGACACCGGCGGCATCGAGCCGGGCACCGACGACCAGATCCTGGCCTTTATGCGGGAGCAGGCGGAGATCGCCATTTCCACCGCCACCGTGATCGTCTTTGTGCGACATCAAGACCGGCATGACCGCCTCCGACCAGGAGGTGGCCAATATCTCCTGCGCTCCGGCAAGCCGGTGGTGCTGGCGGTGAACAAGGCCGACCAGACCGGCCGGGAGAATCCGGACATCTATGAGTTCTACAACCTGGGCCTGGGGGACCCCATCGCCGTCTCCGCCGTCCATGGACACGGCACCGGCGACCTGCTGGATGCCTGCTTTGCCTACTTCCCGAGGAGGAGGACGATGACGTCATCAAGGTGGCGGTCATCGGCAAGCCCAACGGAAATCCTCCCTCATCAACCGCATTTTGGGGAGGAGCGGGTCATCGTCTCCAACGTGGCGGGCACAACCCGGACGCCATCGACAGCTACTATGGAGAACGAGCAGGGCAAATTCTGTTTCATCGACACCGCCGGGATGCGGAAGAAGTCCAAGGTGGACGACCGGATCGAGAAGTTCTCCGTCCTCCGTTCCACCATGGCCATCGAGCGCAGCGACGTGTGCCTCATCCTCATCGACGCCCAGGAGGGGTCACCGAGCAGGACACCAAGGTGGCCGGCCTGGCCCACGAGGCGGGCAAGGCCTGCATCATCGTGGTCAACAAGTGGGACTCCATCGAGAAGGATGGCAAGACCATGGACAAGATGCGCCAGGATGTGATGCGGGACCTGTCCTATATGACCTATGCCCCCATCGTGTTCATCTCCGCCCTGACGGGCCAGCGGGTGGGCCGGCTGTTTGAGCTGATCCGCTATGTGAACGACCAGGCCGCCATGCGCATCACCACCGGGATGCTCAACAACGTCCTGGCCGACGCCACCGCCCGGGTGCAGCCTCCACGGACAAGGGCCGCCGCCTGAAGATCTACTATATGACCCAGGTGGGATCAAGCCCCCCCACTTTGTCTGCTTCTGCAACGATGCACGGCTGTTCCACTTCTCCTATCAGCGCTATCTGGAAAATCAGATCCGATCCACCTTCGGCCTGGAGGGTACCCCGGTGCGGCTCACCGTCCGGCAGAAGGGCGAGAAGGAGGAGTAAGACATGGAGACAGTCCTTTATTTGCTTCTGGATTTTGGCGGGTCTGCTGTACTTTCCTATTTTTTGGGCTGTTTTAATGGGGCAGTCATCGTCTCCAAGTACATTCTCGGGGACGACGTGCGAAACCATGGCTCTGGCAACGCGGGGCTGACCAACTTTTACCGCACCTTCGGCGGGCCGCTGACCCTGGTGGTTATTTTGTGTGATGTACTCAAAGCGGTCATTGCAGTGGGACTTGTAGGATACTGTGCTGATAAGTATTTCTTTGACGGATGGCCCTTTCCCACTTACCCCCTAGCCGATGTTTTTAGTAAATACTGGGCCGGTCTATGGTGCCTGCTGGGCCATATGTTCCCCTGTATGTTCCACTTTAAGGGGGGCAAGGGGATCCTGTCCGGCGGGGCCATCGCCATTATGATCGACTGGCGCATCGCCCTGGTGGTGTGGGGGGGATTCCTCATCCTGGCTGTGGCCACCAAGTATGTGTCCCTGGGCTCGCTCTGGGCCGGAGCCTCCTTCCCCGTGGCCACCTGGTTCGTCTATCGGGACCCGGTGATCGCCCTGCTGGGGCTGGTGATCGGGGGACTGGTGGTCTATATGCACCGGGGCAACATCAAGCGGTTGATCTCTGGAACAGAGAACAAATTTTCCGTGCATCACAAAAAAAGTGAGGAGTAGGGCGTACGAAAAAACAGGAGGTTATTTAAGATGAAGATAACCGTGGTGGGCAGCGGCGGCTGGGGGACGGCCCTGGCCCTGCTGCTGGTGGAAAACGGACATGATGTGACCCTGTGGTCCCACCGCCCGGAGAAGGCGGAGGAGCTGCGGCGGACCCGGGAGAACCCCATGCTGAAGGGGGTGACTCTGCCGGAGACGATGCACTTTACCGCCGACCTGGCCTGTGTGGCGGACTGCGGGGCGGTGCTGATGGTCACGCCCTCCTATGCAGTGCGGGAGACGGCGGCTAAGCTGCGGGCCTTCCTCCGCCCCGGAACGGTGGTCATCTCCGCCTCCAAGGGCATTGAGAAGTCCACCTCCCTGCGCCTGAGCCAGGTCATCGAGGAGGAGCTGGAGGGCAAATGCCCCGTGGTGGTGCTGTCCGGCCCCTCCCACGCCGAGGAGGTGGGGCGGCACATCCCCACCGGAGTGGTGGCCGCCGCCGACCGTCTGGCGGACGCGGAGCTGGTCCAGGACCTGTTTATGAACAAGCGCTTCCGGGTCTATACCAGCGACGACCGGATCGGGACCGAGATCTGCGCCGCCCTGAAAAACGTCATCGCCCTGTGTGCCGGCTGCACCGACGGCATGGGCTGCGGGGACAACACCAAGGCCCTGCTGATGACCCGGGGGCTGGCAGAGATGGCCCGGCTGGGGGTGGCCCTGGGCGGACGGAAGGACACCTTCACCGGTCTGGCCGGGGTGGGCGACCTGATCGTCACCTGCACCTCCATGCACTCCCGCAACCGCCGGTGCGGCATCCTCATCGGCCAGGGCAGGCCGGTGGCACAGGCCCTGGAGGAGATCGGCGCGGTGGTGGAGGGCTACTACGCCGCCGCCAATGCCCGGACCCTGGCCCAGAAGGCCGGGGTGGAGATGCCCATTTCCCAGGCCGCCTATGAGGTGCTGTACGAGGGCCGGGACCCCAAGCTGGTGGTCACCGACCTGATGGGCCGCGCCAAGCGGTCGGAGCTGGAGGAGTCCTGGTCGTAAGAAAAATTTGTACATATTACTATGAGCAGCGTCCCCTGGAGAAATACTCCGGGGGACGCTGTTTTTCACCGTAAGAGAGCCGGCGGCATACCATAGAGGCAGAAGCAGGCGGGCCGGGCCCGCCGGAAGGAGGAGCCTATGAACGGAACAGGGACCTTGACGGTCCGAGTCTATACCTCCCGGGCGAAGCTGCCCTTGGCGGACGCCACGGTGGTGGTCACCCAGCGGGGCGAGGGAGGGAAGTACCAGCTGCTGTCGGTCCAGGCCACGGACCGGAGCGGATTTACCCGCCCAGTGGACATCCCCACCCCCATCCTGGGGGACAGCACCCAGCCGGGGAACGGGACGCCCCCCTATGCGGTGTGTGATGTGTGGGCGGAGCACCCGGACTACGCCATGCTGCTGGTGGAGGGGGTACAAATCTTTGACGGGGTGGACACCCTTCAGGAGATGGAACTGGCCCCCCTCAGCGAGGGGGAGTCCAGCCTGATCCAAAACCAGACCTGGGAGATCCCCGGGCAGAGCCTGTGAGGGGAGCTATGCCCATCCGCGTGACGCCTGTTGTGCCCAGTACGATTACCGTACACCTGGGCCTGCCGGATGAGGAGGCGGAAAATATCACCGTCTCCTTTCCGGACTATGTGAAAAATGTGGCCTCCAGTGAGATCTACCCCACCTGGGAGCCGGCGGCCATCGAGGCCAATATCCTGGCCATCGTCTCCTTTGCCCTGAACCGGGTCTACACAGAGTTCTACCCCAGCCGGGGCTATGACTTCGACATCACCTCCACCACCGCCTACGACCAGAAGTTCATCCGCGGCCGGAACATCTTTGAGAACATCAGCCGGGCGGTGGATGAGACTTTTAACGACTACATCCGCCGCACTGACTTTGTAGAGCCCCTGGCGGCCAAGTTCTGCAACGGCACCACCAGCACCTGCGACGGCCTCTCCCAGTGGGGCAGCCAGGACCTGGCCCAGCAGGGCTATGGGCCTATGGAGATCCTGAGGTATTACTACGGGGAGGACATCGAGCTGGTACAGGATGCCCCCATTCAGGATCTGGGCCGCTCCTATCCGGGCACGCCCCTCCGTTTGGGCTCCCAGGGGGAGAATGTGGTGGTGGTGAAGACGATGCTCAACCGCATCTCCCAGAGCTATCCGGCCATCCCGAAGATCTGGCCGGTCACCCGTGTCTATGATCCACAGACGGAGGAGGCGGTCCGAACCTTCCAGCGCATCTTCGGCCTGGCGGCGGACGGTGTGGTGGGCAAGGCGACCTGGTACAAGATGGTCTACCTCTATGTGGGGATCACACAGCTGGCCGAGCTGGTCAGCGAGGGGCAGCTGTTCCAGACCTTCTCCTTCCAGTACCCGGGTCTGCTGCGCCAGGGCGACCGGGGAGGGGACGTGGCGGTGCTGCAATATATGCTGGCCTTGGTTGCGGAGTTTGAGCCGACGGTGAGCGCCATCCGGATCGACGGCGTCTATGGCAGCGATACCGCCCGGGCCGTGCGGGAGTATCAGGCCCATGTGGGTCTGCCCGCCGACGGGATCGTGGGACCTCAGACTTGGTATTCCATCTATGGGGAGTTCACCGGCATTGAGCGGGACCTGCGCCGGGACGGGATCAACTTTCCGCAAAATGAAAGCGTTCCGGCGGCGGCGGTCCGGTATGGGACCACCAGCCGGGCCGGACAGTTCCCGGGGGAGGACCTCCGGATGGGAAGCAGCGATCAGAGAGGAGTGGAAATGGTATGACGCCACAGGAATTGGAGGAGGAAATGCTGTCCAATCCGGTGCAGAATCTTCAGTATATGCTCCGCCGCCTGGGGACGCGGTACAGCTTTCTGCCCCAGCTGGCGACAGACGGGCTGTTTGGAGAGGAGACGCTGGAGGCGGTGATGCTCTTTCAGCGGGAGCTGGCCCCGCCGGTGACCGGTGTGGTGGACGGCCGCACCTGGGACGCCATACGGCGGGAATGGATGGCGCTGGAGCGGGAAGTGGCCCCACCCAGAAGCCTGCGCATTTTCCCCGGAGAGGGCGCGCAGATGCTGCCTGGCGGGGAGGAGGAGTATATGGTCCTGCCCCAAACGATGTTCCAGCTGCTGCGCCAGCGGCTGGAGGGGATCGTGGAGGATGAGGCGAACGGACAGCACGGGGACGCCTCGGTGCAGAATACCCTGTGGCTCCAAAACCTGGCCCAGCTGGAGGAGACCGGGGTGATGGATCGGGCGACCTGGGATATGCTCAGCCGCCTGTATGAGCTGTTCATCACTGCCGGATCGGGGAGCGGGACCGCGGCCCATCAGAATTTAACATAGAAAAGCGGGGATCAGCTCTTGACATGGGGGCTGATCCGTTTTTTAATAGGAAGAGAAGAACATGACGGCAAGAGGAGGAGCATAGATGGGAAGGATCAAATTGGGCCGCACGGGCCTTGTGGTGGAGAAGCAGGGCTTCGGCTGTCTGCCCATCCAGCGGATCTCCAAAGCGGAGGCGGTGGAGCTGCTCCACCGGGCCTATGACGGGGGGATGAACTACTTTGATACGGCCCGGGCCTATTCAGACAGCGAGGAGAAGGTGGGCGCAGCCTTTGCCGGGATGCGGGACCGGGTGATCCTGGCGACAAAAACCGCCGCCCAGACGGCGGACGGGTTCTGGAAGGACCTGGAGAGCAGCCTGCGTGCCCTGGGCACTGACCATATCGACGTCTATCAGTTCCACAACCCCGCCTTCTGTCCCCGTCCGGGGGGAGCGGACGGCCTGTATGACGCCGCCCTGGAGGCCAAGCGCCAGGGAAAGATCCGCCACATCTCCATCACTAACCACCGCTTGGCGGTGGCCCACGAGGCCATCGGCTCCGGGCTGTATGATACGCTTCAATTCCCCTTCAGCTACCTGTCCGGGGCCCAGGAACTGGAATTGGTGGAGAAATGCCGGGCGGCGGATATGGGCTTTATCGCCATGAAGGGGCTGGCCGGCGGCCTGATCCGGGATGGCCTGACCGCCGCGGCATTCATGGAGGAGCACCCCACGGTTCTGCCCATCTGGGGCGTACAGCGCCGGAGAGAGTTGGACCAGTTCCTGTCCTGTGTCCAGACGCCCCCCGCCATGACAGAGGAGCAGAAAGCTGTGATCCGCCGGGACCGGGAGGAGCTGGCCGGGGATTTCTGCCGGGGCTGCGGCTACTGTATGCCCTGTCCGGCGGGAATCGAGATCAACAACTGTGCCCGCATGAGCCTGATGCTTCGCCGGGCTCCCGCCGCGGACTGGCTGACGCCGGAGTGGCAGGAGAAGATGGAGCAGATCGAGCAGTGCCTCCATTGTGGACAGTGCAAGTCGAAATGCCCCTATGGATTGGATACGCCCCGGCTTTTGGAGGAAAACTATGCAGACTATCAAAAGGTCCTGGCGGGACAGATTGACTGACTGGCCAGAACTGAGAGGAGGAGTCAGAGAATGAAGAAACGAGTCGGAATTCTGACCTCAGGAGGCGACTGCCCGGGGCTGAACGCCACCCTGAGGGGTGTGGCCAAGGCGCTGTATCAGCGCATGGGGGAGGATGTGGAGCTCATCGGCATCAGCAACGGCTATGCCGGACTCATCAACGGGGACTGGCGGGTGATGGAGCCCCATGAGTTTTCCGGCATCCTGACGGTAGGCGGGACCATCCTGGGAACCAAGCGCACCCCCTTCAAGCTGATGCGTGTGGTGGAGGAGGACAAGGTGGACAAGGTGGCCGCCATGAAGAGAAACTATCAGGAGATGAAGCTGGACTGCCTGCTGTGCCTGGGGGGCAACGGGACCCACAAGACAGCCAACCTGCTGGCGGAGGAGGGGCTGAACATCATCGCCCTGCCCAAGACCATCGACAATGACATTTTCGGCACTGATGTGACCTTTGGATTTCACTCCGCCATGGAGATCGCCACCGAGGCCATCGACCGGGTCCATACGACCGCCGGCAGCCACAGCCGCTGCATGGTGGTGGAGCTGATGGGCAATAAGGCAGGGTGGCTTACCCTCTATGCCGGTATCGCCGGGGGTGCGGACATCATCCTTATCCCGGAGCTCCCCTATACCATTGAGAATGTATGCGCGGCCATTGAGCGCCGGGCGGCTCAGGGGAAGCACTTCTCCATTCTGGCGGTGGCTGAGGGAGCCATGGACGCCAAGGAGGCCCGGATGAAGCGGAAGGAGCGGATGGCGAAGCGGGCGGAGCAGGGGGATACCACCGCCACCAACCGGATCGCCCGGCAGATCGAGGCCCTCACCGGGATCGAGACCCGGATCTGTGTTCCCGGCCACATGCAGCGGGGCGGGAGCCCATGCCCCTATGACCGGGTACTGGCCACCCAGTTCGGGTCCTATGCCGCCAAGATGGTGGAGGACGAGAACTACGGGATCACGGTAGCCATGAAGAGCAACCATGTGGGAGAGAACCGGCTGAAGGACGTGGCGGGAAAGAGCCGCCTGGTCCCGGAGGGACATGGGATGCTGGAGGTGGCCCGCCGCATGGGGATCAGCGTGGGCTGAGGGGCCCAAAAGGCATCTGCTAAGAGTGCGGATGCCTCAGCCTGTCGAGAGATCCGGTCTACCCTTCGTGCGTAGACCGGGTTTCTGGCATATATAGGCCAAAGCAGGATCAGGACGAACGGATCAAGCTTCTCCATCCACAGCCAAGTGGCCGGTTTTTTGAGGTTCATGGCAGAAAATTCAAGCTTCCCCCAGTTTGTTACCTGGGCCAAGCCTCTGTACAGCCTTTGCGCAGTCTTTGGAATGGGTGCACAGATGGCGGGTGGGGCAGTTGGCACAAATCTTGTATAACTTTCTATAAGCCGTTACTTAAGGCTCTTTCGTTTGTTGTAAATTTATTACAAAACTGCTTTCTTCTCTTCGAAGTGTTTTTTTCGATAGATGTAGTATTTATGCAGATATTCTCGATTTTCTTTCCTTTTTTGATAGAAAAATAGAGCCCCATCCGAATGGTGAACCGGTCCAGTAAAAACGGACAGTGACAAAAGCCCCCCTGATGTAGGAAAATAGACTACATCAGGGGGGCTTATTATGGAGAAACGGAACTACACACACATTCAAGCGCTGTTGCCTGAGATCAAAGCCATGCTGGCAGAGGGGAAAACCCAGCGGGAAGTTGCAGAACACTACGGCTTTCGGGATAAGCAGGTGGTAAAAAGGCTGCTTGAGCGTGAGCGGAGAAAAGAACGCAATCTGGAAGCCGGGATCCTTCCACGGCCCAAAGGACGACCGAGGAAAGATGCCGCACCAAGAAACATTGTGGCAGAGCAGGCGTATGAGATCCATCGCTTGCAGATGGAGAACAAATTGCTGCGGGATTTTCTGCGGTCCACAGGAAGGAAGTGAGGGCAAGGGTAAAATACCACATCATATATCGTCACAGAGAGGAATATCCAATATCCGTCATGTGCACGTTTTTTGCAGTATCCAGAAGCGGCTACTATGCGTTTGTCCACCGTCTGGACAGGCCGGAGAAGGATGCCGCTCTTGCAAAAGTTATCGCACAGCAGCGGGAACGCAGCTTCCGTACCTATGGCTACCGGCGGATGTGGCTATGGCTGAAAAGCCAGAACATTTTCTGTAATCCTAAAACTGTGCTGCGAATCATGAAAAAATATGATCTGCTGTCAGAGATCCGCCGCCGCAGGAAATGGCAGCAGATGGGGCAGCAGGTCCACAGGTATGAGAATCTGCTGAACAGAGGATTTCACGCAGATGGGCCAAACAGAAAATGGGTAACGGACATCTCCTACATCCACACCAAGCAGGGCGTACTGTACCTATCCATGATCCGGGATCTCTACGACAACAGTATTGTGGCTTACAAAACCGGAACGGAACAGACGGTGGGTCTGGTTCTGGACACCATTCGTCTGGCAATGAAGCGAGAGAAAAAGAAGGTCGCTGCAGAACTCCACCTCCACAGCGACCAGGGATTTCAGTACACCTCGCGAGCATACTTCAACCTGACTCAAGCATACGGCATTACACCGTCCATGTCAAGAAAGGGAAATCCATATGACAACGCCATGGCGGAAAATTTCTTCTCCATCCTCAAAACGGAGTGCATTTACCGCCACAAACCGGCTACCTTCCCGGAAGCCAACGAAATGATCGACCGCTATATTCATTTTTATAACCATGAGCGCATCCAGTTAAAGACTGGAGAGGCGCCGCTTGCGCGACGCCTCTCCTACTAAAACTCGATATTTCCTACCAGGGCTCTTTTTTGTACTGTCTGCATAATCTGGGGCAGTTCATGGATGGGGCTCTGCTGTTTTGTGATGGCCCGGACTCAGTCCGGGAAGGCCTCCGCCGGATCCTGGGGGCTCTGGGGATTGGCCTGCTTGGCCTCCTCCACCCGCTTTTCCCGCTCGGCCAGGCCCTGGAGGACCTGAATGGCATAGTCGATGGCGGGGATGGCACGGGCGGAGCAGTATTGACGGACTTGCTTCAATTCGTGGATCGCACTCTGAGCGGTCATAAGACACGCCCCCCTCTCCCTTTCTTCTGTTTCCATTGTAGCACGGATGGGGGGCTGTATGCAAGGGCGGCGGAAAAAATATCCGGCTCATTCCCCGCCACCCAGAAGGAGCAGGACCACAGCCAGCGCCAGCAGGCAGCAGGAGAGGGGTCCGCCGGGGCGGACTGTTCCCGTGAAGGGGAGCAGGGCGGCTCCGGAGGCGGTGAGCCGCCCCAGCCAGAGCAGCCGCCGTCTGGCGTTCATGGTCAGTACTCCTTCCGCTCTGTGACCCGGCAGGAGATCAGAAAGGAGACCGCCAGCCCCGCCAGGGCGGTCAGGAGGACCAGGATGAATCCTGCAATGACCTGGCCCGGCCGGAGGCGGTCCAGGAAGGACAGGTCCAGAATGTCGGCCTTGGCCAGCAGGAACAGCAGAATAAAGGGGAGAAAGGTGACGGCGAACAGGAAGGGGCGGGCCTTCTCCGGTCCCAGCCGGTAGTTCAGGGGGAGCATTACATCCACGATGAACAGGGCGGCGCCCAGGGAGGCCAGCTGGGCCCCCAGGCTCTCCCACAGGTCGGCGGAGCCGGTGAGGGAGAGCAGGACGGCGGAGACGGCGCCGATGGCCGCCACCACCAGCAGAAGCAGGAGGACGAACAGATAGCGCCCCCCCACGATCTGCCGTGAGGAGAGGGGGAGGGTGCGGGCATACCGGTCCCACCGGGCGAACTCGTCATAGGAGAAGGCGGAGATGGGCAGGATCATCAGGATTACCACGCAGAAGGTGGTGACAAAGGTGAGGTCGAAGATCCCCAGCAGGGCCATCCCCAGATAGCCCAGCAGGAACAGCACATACAGCCGCAGAGTCTTTCGCAGCACAAGAAAATCCTTCCAGATCAGTCCGTACATAGGGACTCCCCCTTTCCAATCAACAGCATGATGTCCTCCAGGCTGGCCGGATCCACCGTCAGGCCGGGATACTTCTTCTGGAACACGTCCCGGTCGGAGGTGAGGCCCTCACAGCCGAAGGTACCTCTCCGCACCCGCAGCAGGTCGCCGGGCTCGATGGCGGCCAGGTCGCCGGTGGAGCAGCCCACCCGGCCGTAACGGTCCAGCAGCTCGTCCTTGGGCTGGGACAGGACGACCCGGCCCTGGTGGAGGTAGGTGATGTAGTCCGCCGCCTTTTCCAGGTCGCTGGTGATATGGCTGGAGATGAGGATGGCGTGGTCCTCGTCGCAGATGAAATTCAAAAATTCGTCCAGGATCTCGTCCCGGACCACCGGGTCCAGTCCGGCGGTGGCCTCGTCCAGGATCAGCAGCTGGGGCCGGTGGGCCAGGGCGGCGGCCAGGGAGAGCTTCATCTTCATTCCCCGGGAGAAGGTCTTGATGAGGTTTTTCCCGGGCAGGCGGAATTTGTCCAGATAGTCCCGGTACAGCCCATTGTCCCAGGTGGGATAGACGGGGGCCAGGATGCGCTCCAGGTCCCGGGGCCGCAGCGCGTCGTGGAACACACACTCATCCAGAACCACGCCCACGCCGGCCTTGGCCGCCCGCTCCTCACGCAGGTTGTCCCGCCCCAGAAGGGTGATCTCCCCCGCGTCCCGGCGGATCAGGTTCAGGATGCACTTGATGGTGGTGGTTTTTCCTGCCCCGTTTTCCCCGATCAGCCCCATGATGGTGCCGCCGGGGAGAGTGAGGTCGATATTTTGGAGGGAGAAGTCCGGATAGGACTTGCACAGCCCCTTGATCTCAATGCAATTCGTCATAATTCGTCCCCTTGATACAGTAGAGTCAGAAGTTCCTGCAGTTCCGACAGGGAGAAGCCGCCCTTGCGGGCCTCATCCACGGCCTGGGCGAGGACGTCCTCCACCCGGCGCAGCTGGGCCTCCCGCAGCAGCTCCCGGTTCTGCGGGGCCACGAAGCAGCCTTTTCCCGGGACATTGTCCAGAAAACCGTCCCGCTCCAGCTCCTCATAGGCCCGCTTGGTGGTGATGACCGAGATCCGCAGCTCCTTGGCCAGTACGCGCATGGAGGGCAGGGCGTCCCCCGCCGACAGCGCGCCGGACAGGATCTGCTCCCGGACCTGGTCCGCAATCTGCTCATAGATGGGTTTTCCGCTGGAGTTGCTGAGAATGATGTCCATATTTGATCCTTTCCAGACGGGGCGGCGGCTGTCTGCCCTGTGCACGGGTCAGGCGTCCCGGCGTCCGGTGTGCCTTTCTGATATAGTGTATATATACTATATGCACAGTATATATGAAGAGCACACGCTTGTCAAGAGGGGGCCCTGTTCCCGGAAGAAATATTTCCCCACATTCCGGCTGGAAGGATTGACACTTCTTTTTCTCTTTACTATAATAAAACATTATCCCGGCCCTGTTCGTTTTCGGCGCGGCGTGGGACAGTATTTTATCTTTGAAAGGGGTTCTCCCAAATGAGTGACCAGCGTGTTTACAACTTCTCCGCAGGACCTTCCATGCTCCCCCTCTCCGCCCTGGAGCGCGCGGGATCAGAGATCACCAACTACCGTGGTTCCGGTATGTCCGTGATGGAGATGAGTCACCGGTCAAAGGTTTTTTTGAAGATTTTTGAGGAGACCCAGGAAAAGCTGCGCCGTCTGATGCAGGTGCCCGACGGCTATCGGGTCCTTCTGCTCCAGACTGGCGCCTCCGGCCAGTTCTCCATGATCCCGCTGAACCTGATGGGCCGCACCGGGAAGGCGGACTACGCCGTCACGGGAAATTTCTCCTCCATTGCCATGAAGGAGGCCAAAAAGTACGGCACCGTGAACATCGCCGCCGACTCCGGGGACCGGGATCACTCCTATATCCCCGCTCAGGACCAGCTGAAGCTGGATCCGGAGGCCAGCTACTTCTACTACTGCGCCAACAACACCATCTACGGCACCGAGTGGCAGTATGTTCCCGAGACGGGGAAGGTGCCCCTGGTGTGTGATATGTCCTCTGACATCCTCTCCCGGCCGGTGGACCTGTCCAAATTCGGCATCGTCTATGCCGGAGCACAGAAGAACATGGCCCCCGCCGGGCTGACAGTGGTCATCATCCGGGAGGACCTAGCCGGGCACGAGCTGCCCTTCACCCCCCTGATCATGAACTATCAGACCATGATCGAGAAGGACTCCATGTACAACACCCCGCCCTGCTGGTGCATCTATATGCTGGGCCTCACCCTGGACTGGGTGGAGGAGCAGGGGGGCCTGGCTGGGATGGAGAAGCTGCGCACCCTGCGCTCCTCCATGCTGTACGACACCCTGGACAGCTCCAGGCTGTTCCACTGCCACGCGGAGAAGGGTTCCCGCTCCGGGATGAATGTCACCTTCCGCACCGGGGACGAGGCGCTGGACGCCAAATTCGTGGCGGAGGCCGCGGAGGCCGGCTTCGTCAATCTGAAGGGCCACCGCAAGACCGGCGGGATGCGGGCCAGCATCTACAACGCCATGCCTGTGGAGGGCGTGGAGCGCCTGTGCCAGTTCATCCGTGAGTTCGACCGGAACAACTGAGCCCCCGCAGAACGGGGCGTTCTCATTACAACATAGATTCGAGGTCTTTATTTATGTACCGCATCAAAACCTTAAATAAGATTTCCAGCGCCGGCCTGGACCTGCTGGATCAGACACGCTTCCAGGTGGGCGGCGAGGTGGAGAACGAGGACGGCATCCTGGTCCGCTCCGCCCCCATGCACGACTATGTGTTCCCGGAGGAGCTGCGGGCCATCGCCCGGGCGGGGGCGGGGACCAACAACATCCCCATCGACCGCTGCTCGGAAAACGGCATCGTGGTGTTCAACACCCCCGGCGCCAACGCCAACGCGGTCAAGGAACTGGTTTTGGCCGCCCTGCTCATCGCCTCCCGGGACATTCTGGGCGGCGCGGAGTGGGTGCAGGAGCAGGTCCACACCCCCGGGGTGGATCTGGCCGCCGCGGTGGAGAAGGGAAAGTCCGCCTTCGCTGGGCCGGAGTTGTACCGCAAGACCCTGGGCGTCATCGGCCTGGGGGCCATCGGCGCGCTGGTGTGCAACATCGCCCTGGAGCTGGGGATGGATGTGTACGGCTATGACCCCTTCCTGTCGGTGGAGGCCGCCCTGCGCCTGGACCGCCATGTCCATGTGGTGAAAAATGTGGATGAGCTGTACCGGGTGTCCGACTACATCACCATCCACATCCCCTATAACAACAGCACCAAGGACTTTATCAACGCGGAGTCCATTGCCAAGATGAAGGGTCAGGTCCGGATCCTGAACCTGGCCCGGGGCGGCCTGGTAAACGATGACGACATGATCCAGGCCCTGGAGTCCGGCCGGGTGGCCCGGTACGTCACCGACTTCCCCGATGAGAAGATCGCAGTAGCGGCCCATGTGGTGGCGCTGCCCCATCTGGGGGCATCCACTCCGGAAAGTGAGGAGAACTGCGCCCGCATGGCGGCGGACCAGCTGAAGGACTATCTGCTCAACGGAAACATCAAGAACTCGGTGAACCTGCCCAACGTGGCTCAGGAGTGGAGCGGGATCTCCCGGGTGTGCCTGATCCATCAGAACATTCCGGCCATGCTGACCAAGATCACCTCTATCCTCTCCAAGGAGGGGGTCAACGTGGAGAACCTGACCAACAAGTCCAAGAAGGACTACGCCTATACCATGGTGGATCTGAACAGCCGCATCAAGGATAAGGTGGCCGAGGAGCTGCGGGCCATCCCGGGTATGATCCGGGTCCGGGTTCTGAATCATTGAGGCCGCTGCGCCTGCAGTATAACGCGCCGGTGGTGCTGACCTTCTCCCTGCTGTCCCTGGGGGCGCTGATTTTTGGGATGCTCACGGGGGGCGGGAGTACCCGGCTGTTGTTCTGCGTCTACCGCGCCCCGCTCACCGACCCGTTGACCTATGTGAGGATGTTCACCCATGTGCTGGGCCATGCCAATTATACCCACTTTATCGGCAACATCATGTTGCTGCTGGTGATCGGGCCGCCTCTGGAGGAGAAGTACGGCAGCAGGCGGCTGCTGGGCTGCGTGGTCCTGACCGCCCTGATCTCCGGCCTGGTGCAGTTCCTCCTGTTCCCTGGCTCCGCCCTGCTGGGGGCCAGCGGCATCGTATTTATGATGATCGTGCTGTCCTCTCTGGCCGGGATGCGGGAGGGGGAGGTGCCGCTGACCCTGGTGCTGGTGGTGCTCCTCTATCTGGGGGGCGAGGTGGTGGACGCCGCGACCGCACGGGACAGCGTCTCACAGCTGACCCACATTGTGGGCGGCCTGTGCGGTGCGGGGCTGGGCTTTGCTATGGGCCGCGGCCGCAGGATATAAGACAAAAATGACCGGGGTGCGTTTCCACTGGGAACGCACCCCGGTCAGCTTGTCAAAGAACCTCGCCAGCGGCGGAGTTCTTCTGGTATAATAGAGAAAAGGGGGATTGAATATGGAGAACTGGAAAAAGGATTCCCGAAAAGATATAGTGATGGTGGATGTGGATGCATTAGTCCCCCCAGACCATCTGCTCCGAAAAGTAGAAAGAGTCATGGATTATGACTGGCTATATGAGCGGTTAAGTCCATATTATTGCGCAGACAACGGGCGTCCAGGAACGGATCCTGTAGTGTTGATCAAGATGGTTCTAATTCAGCATTTGTTTGGGATCGCGTCTTTACGTCAGACTCACCGGGAGATACAAGTAAATATAGCATACCGTTGGTTCTTGGGATACAGTCTACTGGACGAGATTCCTCACTTTGCAACGGTAAGTTATGCCTTTTGCAAACGCTTTCCCCCGGAGCTGAGTGAAGAAATTTTTGCGCAAATTGCAAGTGCAAGTTGGACACCTGCACGGTAGAACTTAGTGAATCAGAGCGACGGTCAGGATGGAAGCCGCTGGCTTCCGTCCTGGGCGATGCTGCCGCAGCCTTCGGCTGCGTAAACAGAGTCGAGGAACTCGTCAAACAGTTCCTCCCGGTAGTAAGCTTCTTGCGAGGCCGTCCGTTCAATTCATCAGCTGCAGCCAAGATATACTCAGCAGAGAAAGCCTCAATGGACACGCCCTTCGGAACAAAGGTTCGAAACAGCCCGTTGTGGCGTTCGTTTTGGGGACGTTCCCATGAGGTGTAGGGATGCGCAAAGTAGACTGCACAGCCCCAGTTCTCGACCTGACTGAACGCAGAGAACTCCGAGCCGTTGTCCACGGTAATGGTCTTGAAGACCTGTGAGAACTTGTCTCCGAATTCTCCCTGAGTGACTGCATGGCGTTCAGAACGGAGTCTGCATCCTTGCCGGGAATCCGGATGGCAATATAGTTCTCCGTTTTCTTCTCCAACAGGGAGAGGACAACAGCCTCTTTACCGCCCCTCTTGCCGACCACGGTGTCACCTTCCCAATGACCTTCCTCGATGCGCAGAGCTGCGATCTCAGGCCTCTGAGAAATGTCTGTGCCGAAGCTCTTCTTGTGTTCACGGGGCTTGGAGTCCTTGTGCTGCTTGCGTTTCATGGTTTCGGGCAGTTCTGTCACAGACAAGTCAAGGCTGCCTGCCCAGACCTCATTGTAAAGCGTGTGGGTGCAGACCATCTCCTCTGCTGAAAACAGCCTGTGCAGACGAGCATAGCCGACGCAGGCATCCAAAGACCACTTGTGTTCTTTGACCTGTTCAATTATCCAGCGAATGAAGCGAGTGCAGTGACAGATTCGGTGTGGTTTCCGAGAACGCTTTCTGTTCGCCTTGTAGACCGCTTCTCCACGCCTTGCCGAGTATCCGGGTTTCCTGCCCTTGCTGCTCTTTCGGGGCGGTGTGCCGCGCTTTAGCTCGTTCCCAACGGTGGTTGGTGAACATCCGATTGCTCTGGCAATGGCTCTGTTCGTGTAGCCGGCGTTCTTGAGATGCTGGATTGCGCCTCGTTCCTCTCGCTGTAAGTGCTGTCCCTTCTTGCGTTCTACCGATTCTGTGATATAATCTTGGCAGTCCATAGTGATTGCCCTCCCTTGGAAGAAGTTGTGTGCAAACTTCATTCTACCATGTGGGGAAAATCACTATGGATTTTTCTTAGGTGTCCAACTTCATTTTACAATCGACCAATATTAAAATCAATATCTTCCAAAATGATAGGAAACTCCCAGGTGCTTTTACCTGGGAGTTTCCTGAAAAATAGCAAATTAGCCCTTAACGATAGCGGCGGTATCCATGGCAATCATCAGCTCCTCATTGGTGGGGATGACCAGGACACGGACCTTGGCGTCGGCGGCGGACACGTCGATCTCCTGGCCGCGGACCTTGTTCTTCTCCTCGTCCAGCTTGACGCCCATGAAGGCCAGCTTCTTGGTGATGTTCACACGGTTCTCCGCGCCGTTCTCACCCACGCCGGCGGTGAAGATGATGGCGTCCACTCCGCCCATGGCGGCGGCGTAGGAGCCGATGAGCTTGATGACGCCGTACTCGAAGGAGTCCAGCGCCAGCTGAGCCCGCTGGTTGCCCTTGGGGGCGGCGTCCTCCAGGTCGCGGAAGTCGGAGGACACGCCGGAGATGCCCAGCACGCCGGACTTCTTGTTCAGGATGTTCAGCATCTCCTTGATGTCATAGCCGTGCTTGTTCATCAGATATTCCAGGATACCGGCGTCGATGTCGCCGCAGCGGGTGCCCATGGGCAGACCGGCCAGGGGGGTGAAGCCCATGGAGGTATCCACGCTCTTGCCGCCGTCGATGGCGGTGACGGAGGAACCGTTGCCCAGGTGGCAGGAGATGAGCTTCAGCTCCTCCGCAGGCTTGCCCAGCATGGCGGCGGCCCGCTGGGAGACATACTTGTGGCTGGTGCCGTGGAAGCCGTAGCGGCGGACCTTGTCCTGCTCATAGAACTCATAAGGCAGGGCATAGGTGTAGGCCACAGGGGGCATGGTCTGATGGAAGGCGGTGTCAAACACGGCGACCATGGGGGTGCCGGGCATCAGGGCCTGGCAGGCGCGGATGCCGATGATGTTGGCGGGGTTGTGCAGGGGGGCCAGGGGGTTGCACTCCTCAATGGTGGCCATGACCTCGTCGGTGATGAGGACGGACTGGGCGAACTTCTCGCCGCCATGGACCACGCGGTGACCCACCGCGTCGATCTCCTTCATGGAGCCGATCACGCCGTTCTTGGGATCCACCAGGGCGTTCAGAACGGTCTGGATGGCCTCGGAGTGGGTGGGCATGGACACGTCGGCGTCCTTGACGGCCTCCTTGCCGGCGGGCTTATAGGTGAACTTGCCGTCCAGGCCAATGCGCTCACACAGGCCCTTGGCCAGGACCTCCTGAGTGTCGGGGTTGAGCAGCTGATACTTCAGAGAGGAGCTGCCGGCGTTGATGACAAGAATGTTCATGGGAATCGATCTCCTTTTCAATGTTCCCGCTCTTCGGAAGCGTTCTCTCATCTGAGAGCTGTCTGGGCGCTCTGCTCCCCGGACGGGAGTGGAAACGCAGGACAGAGGCGGGACGTTCAATTTGGCAAGGCCAGACTTGCCTTTGGGGCCGGGCTTGTAGTACACTGATAGACAGCCTGAACCCATAGCTAATCACATTGTACCGCTTTTTAGAAATCAGGACAACTACTTTTCTGAAAAAAAGGAAGATAATTCACCAGGAGGTCAATCTATGCAAGTCGTTGGCATCGTCGCGGAGTATAATCCCTTCCACACGGGGCACGCCTATCAGATCGCCCGCACCAGGGCGGAGCTGGGGGAGGACGCCCCTGTGGTGGCGGTGATGAGCGGCTGCTGGGTCCAGGGGGGGCGCTGCGCGGCGGCGGACAAGTGGACCCGGAGCAGGCTGGCCCTGACCGGCGGGGTGGACCTGGTGCTGGAGCTGCCCACGGTGTGGGCGGTGTCCTCGGCGGAGACCTTTGCCCGGGGGGCGGTGGGCATCCTGGCGGCAGCCGGAGTGGTGGACGTCCTCTCCTTCGGCAGCGAGTGCGGGGCGGCGGACCGGCTCCGGCAGGTGGCTGCGTGCCTGAACAGCCCGGTCTATGAATCGGGCGTGCGCCGCTTTGTGGACGAGGGAATGCCCTTTGCCGCCGCCCGGCAGGAGGTGGTTCGGGGGATCCTGGGGCCGGAGCGCTCAGCGCTTCTGTCCACGCCAAACAACAACCTGGGGGTGGAGTACCTCCGGGCCCTGGACAGGATGGGCAGTGCCATCCGCCCTGTGACGGTCCGCCGGGAGGGGGCCCCCCACGACAGCCTGCTGGTGGGAGAGACGCCTCCGGAGTTCCTCTCCGCCACCCAGCTCCGCGCTTTTTTGGAGGCGGAGGACTGGCGGGCGGCAGAGCCCTATCTCCCTGGCGGTGGTGCGGAGGTCCTGCGGCGGAGTTGGGGTGGGATGCCCGGCCTCCGGCGGGTGGAGCGGGGCCTGCTGGCCCGGCTGAGGACCATGACCGCCGGGGACTGGGCCGCCCTTCCGGACAGCGGAGCGGCGGAGGGCCTGCCCCCCCGCCTGGAGCGGGCCGGGAAGCAGTGCCGGTCCCTGGAGGAGTTTTTCCAGCTGGCCAAGCCCCGGCACTGGACCCAGGCCCGGCTGAGGCGGCTGCTGGTGTGGGCCTTTCTGGGGCTGACCCGGGCGGACCGGCCGGACGCGCCCTATCTGCGGGTGCTGGGCTTCAACGCCAGGGGGAGCTGCTTGAAGGCCATGAAGGCGCAGGCGGCCCTGCCGATTCTGACCAAGCCCGCCCATGCCAGGGAACTGGCGGAGCCGGGGCGGCGGCTGTTCGCCCTGGAGGCCCGATGCACCGATCTGTATGACCTGTGCCTGCCGGAGGTCCCCGCCCCGGGGCGGGAGTGGACCACCGGGCCGGTACGGCTGTGAGGAGGGAGACAGATGGAAAGACGAATGGGAGGGCGTACGCTTGCTTGGGGCGCCGCCCTGGTCCTGCCAACGCTGCTGGTCCTGCTGTTTGAGACGCGGAAGTGGGACCGGGCCCTGATGGACCGCTGGGTGTCCGGGGTGATGGCGCCGCTGGAGCAGCAGCTGGGCCGTTTTTGGGGGCAGATTTCCTGGTGTTCGGCGGCGGAGCTGCTGACAGCCCTGCTGCTGGCCGGCTGCGTGCTCTGGCTGATCTGGACGGTGGCCGGACTGCTCCGGAGGCGGGACGGCCGGGCCTTCGGCCGCCGGCTTTTGGCCCTGGCCGCTGTCCTGCTGTGGCTGTGGTGCGGCTTCTGCTGGATGTGGAACGCCGCCTACTACGCCTCCAGCTTTCAGGAGAAGAGCGGTCTGCGGGTCCAGCCCTACCCAGTGGAGACCCTGATCCAGGTGACCGCCCTGTTTGCCCAGCGGGCGGCGGAATTTTCCACACAGGTGGAGCGGGATGAGAACGGCCGGTTTGCCGTGAGCCGGGATGAGATCCTGGCCCGTGGGCCGGAGGTCTATGAAAACGTGGCACGGGAGTATCCCTTCCTGGCCCTGGAGGGCCAGACCGCGGCCAAGCCCATTTTTTTCTCCCGGCTGCAAAGCAGGCTGGGCTTTACCGGGGTGTATTTCCCCTTCACCGGGGAGGCCAATGTAAATGTGGACGCCCCCGTCTGCCTCCTTCCGGCCACAGTGGCCCACGAGATGGCCCACCAGCGGATGGTGGCCTCGGAGCAGGAGGCCAACTTTGTGGGGATCCTGGCGGCGGTGACCAGCGGGGACCCGGTGTACCAGTACTCCGGCTATCTGATGGGGCTGATCCAGCTGTGCAACGCCCTGGCCCCGGTGGACCGGGCGGCGTGGCAGGACATCGTGCAGCGGTATTTTACCCAGGAGCTGGCGGACGACTGGAACGCCAACAACGCCTATTGGGCGGCCCTGGCCTCTCCAATGGAGGACGCGGCGGAGCAGGTGTACGACTCCTTTTTGAAGGGGAACGGGCAGGAGCTTGGGATGCGCTCCTACGGGGCCTGTGTGGATCTGCTGGCAGCCTATTTCGGCGGGGAGCAGGTCTGAGCGCGGAGAACCCCGGGAGATCTCAAAAACAGAGGTCTCCCGGGGTTCTTTTTCCGGTCACATCAGGGGGGCGAAGATGCGCAGGATGTTGCGGTAGAGCTGGAGCAGGGGGTTCAGGTGCCGCCACTGGCGCAGGGAGATGCGCTGGCACACGGACAGGGTGTCCTCAAAGTCCTTTCGGATGTCCCGAATGCAGGGGGCCTCGCACAGCCAGACGCCGTCCTCAAAGTGGAGGAACAGGCTGCGGTAATCCAGGTTCACAGTGCCCACCGTGGCAAAGCGGTCGTCCACCACGAAGTTTTTGGCGTGGATGAAGCCGGGGGTGTACTCATAGATGCGCACGCCGGCCTCCAGGAGCGGGGGGTAGTGGGCGCGGGTCACCTCGAACACATAGCGCTTGTCTGGGATGTGGGGGGTGATGATGCGCACATCCACCCCGGCCTTGGCCGCGTTGCACAGGGCGGTGTTGGTGGCCACGTCGATGACCAGATAGGGGGTGGTGATGTAGATGTATTTCCGGGCCTTGGAGATCATATTCAGATAGACCGCCTGGCCCACCGTCTCCCGGTCCAGGGGCGTATCCGTGTAGGGCTGGACATAGCCGGTCCAGGGGCGCACAGCGGAGGGCTCCGGCCGGAAATGGCGGAACTCCTCCTCCCAGCCGCAGCAGTGGTCCCACATGGTGAGGAACATGACCGTCATGGACCACACCGCGTCCCCCTCCAGCAGAATGGCGCTGTCCTTCCAGTGGCCGAAGCGCTCCCGCCGGTTGATGTACTCGTCTGCCAGGTTGATCCCGCCGGTGAAACCCACCTTTCCGTCGATGATCATCAGCTTCCTGTGGTCCCGGTTGTTCAGCCGCAGGGACATAATGGGAACGAAGCGGTTGAACACCCGGCACTGGATGCCCCGGGCGGCCAGCTGCTCATTGTAGTCCCGGGGGAGGCTGAAGATGCAGCCCATATCGTCATAGATCAGCCGGACCTCCACGCCCTGGGCGGCCTTCTCCTCCAAAATGTCCAGGATGCTGTCCCAAAAGACGCCGGGCTGGAGGATGAAGTACTCCAGGAAGATGTACCGCTCCGCCTTCTTCAACTCCTCCAGCATCCGGGGAAAAACCAGATCGCCCAGGGCGAAGTATTCTGTCTCTGTGTTGGTATAGGCGGGACAGTGGGCAAAGCGCTCCAGATAGCGGGCCTGCCCGGCGGCATCCTCCCCCAGGGGGAGCAGGTCGTCGGCCTTGAAGTCCTCCCGCAGGTTCTCCTCCGACTGCTCGGACACGCGGCGCATCCGGCGGCTGATCCGCTTTGGGATGTGTCCGCCGCCCACCAGCAGATAGAAGATGCCGCCGAACACCGGGAAGGGGAGGATGAGCAGCAGCCAGGCGATCTTATAGGCGGGCTCGATGCGGCTGCCCAGGATCAGCAGAGCGGCAATCACGCTGATGGCGATGCAGCACCAGTAGAAGCTGTTGATATACTCGGAAAAAATGTTGACCATGACCACCAGCGTGACCACCTGGGCCAGCAGGGAGAGGGCCACCAGGACGGAGCGGTGAAACAGGATATAGAGGACCTTTTTCACAGAGTGCACCTCCTTTTTTTAAACGTCCGGACTGAGGGGGAGATCAGAGCAGACGGGTCAGAGTGCAGCAGGTCAGCCCCTCCTCCAGCAGAATGGTGCCGTAGCTGGAGCGGCTGGGGCCTGGGTTGAGCACCCACAGGCCGTCCTCCATCTGCTGGCATAGGGGCTGGTGGGTGTGGCCGAAGAGGAGGATGTCCGCTCCGGCCGCCCGGGCCCGGGCAATGGCGGCGTCGCAGCCGGACTTGACGCCCCACAGGTGCCCGTGGGACAGGAGGATGCTCCGCCCCTGAAGGGTGATCTGCTTGATGGAGGGGACCGTGGTCCAGCCGTCGCAGTTGCCCGGGACCATGCAGACGGGGAGCTTAGGGTAGAGATAGGAGATCTCCTCCGCATCGGAGATCAGGTCTCCCAGATGGATGACCTGGTCGGGCTTCTGCTCGTCGATGGCCTGGATCATGCCGGACCAGGAGCGGTGGGAGTCGGAAAACACAAGGATCTTCAAATTTGTCACCTTACCTATTGCGCTGCATATACTGAAGCTGAGACCAGTTTGGGGGTGAGTAAGAATGCAGCGTAAGAATCGCGGGGAGGGAACGTCCCTCCCCATGGGGGAGCTGGTGAAGGACCCGGCGGCTCTGGCCCGGCTGGCCCAGTCCGGGGAGGCCCGGCAGCTGGTGTCTCTGCTGAAGCAGAGCGGCGGGGTGCAGGAGGCCGCCCGGGCGGCGGCGGACGGCGATCCGGGGCAGCTGATGCAGATGATGGACCGCCTGCTGAACACCCGGGAGGGGGCAGAGCTGGTGGAGCGCATCAGCTGGCAGGCAAAAGAGTCCGGACTGTCCTGATATGAGCCGGTCCGGGCCGGAGAGGGGGAGCGTATGTGGGGGAATTTGAGGAAAAACTGAATTCGATCCTGGGGGACAAGGAGGCCATGGGGCAGATCATGGCCCTGGCCCAGTCCCTGGGAAAGCCAGCGCCCCCCGCTCCGAAGCCAGAGGAGGAGACCCGGGAGCCGGGGTGGGAGCGGACCGGCGCACCCGCGCCGGAGTCCGGGGCGGGGGAGGATCCCCTGTCCATGCTGGGCAGCCTGGATCCCCGGATGGTCCAGATGGGGATGCGCCTGCTGAAGGAGTACCGGACAGGAGACGACCGGAACGCCGCCCTGCTGGCTGCCCTGCGCCCATTCCTGCGGAAGGAGCGGTACGCCAGGCTGGACCGGGCCATCCAGATCGCCAGGCTGTCCCGGGTGCTCCGGGTGGCCTTCCAGTCTCTGGGCGGGAAGGAGGAGGGAGAGGGTGTATAACCGTTATATCCCAAACGGGGCGGTTTATACCCGCATCCCCGTGGAGGAGGAGAAAACAACGTCCCGGGTCCGTCCGTCTGAGGGCTCCCCCCCTACGGACGGACCGGAGCGGGCGCCGGGAGGGCTCCCCTTCTCCATCGCCTCCCTTCTGGGGAGCGGGGCGGGGAAAGGCGGGGGGCTGACAGGGTTGCTCCGTTCCCTCAAGCTGGACAGACTGGACAGCGGGGATATTTTACTGTTGCTGATTGTACTGCTCCTCCTGTGGGAGGGGGATGACCTGGAACTGGTCATTGCCCTTGGCCTGGCCCTCATCATGGGGCTGGGGGACGAGGAGGAGGCAGAAATGGAATAGAGCCGCGGCAGCCACGGCTGCCACGGCTCTTTCCTGCTATACCATGTGGAGCACCTGGCCATCCGGAAGCGCAAAAGAGGCCGTGGCGGGACAGGGGATCTGGACCTGTCCATAGGCGGTCATGCGGTATACCAGTTCTCCGTTGATCTCACGCTCCGCGGAGACGAGCAGGCCGTTGTCCGTGCTGATCCAGTACCGCTCGACCGAGGCGCTGTCCTCACCTTGAAAGGCGACATAGACGCAGGGATAGGGCCCCCGCAGCTCATAGCCGGTCTCGGTGATGGAGTCGGGATCCAGGTCCAGCACCGTCTCATAGGTGGGGATGTGCTGGGCCAGGTCGTGGGAGCGCTCATCCGCGGGGAGAGCGTTCCAGGCGGACGAGCCCTCATACCAGTAGTAGGCTTCCTCCGGGCCGGCCAGGTCATGGCGCACCGCGCCGGAGGCCAAATCCTGACGGGTGTGGGACCAGGCCCGGTCCTGCCAGTACTGGACGGAGGAGGAGAAGGAGCCGCCCGACCAGAGGGTCTCCACGGTGAGCTCCCGGTAGTAGCTGTCCGGGCGGATCAGGGTGGCCACGATGCTCTGAACGGTCTCGGGCGTGACGTCCACCTGCCAGTACTGGTCGGCCGCCTCGGGTCCGGAGGAGCCGGAGGCGGGGGGCTCTTCGGAGCTGGCGTCGCTGAGGGTGATGGATGGGATATGGACGAAAAAGAGACTGCGGCCGAAGCTGGCGAAAATGGCCACAACGATCAGACAGGTAATGGCGATGGCGATGGCCAGACGGTTTTTAGAATCCAAATCCACACCTCCTGTTCCGAACTTCGGCGGTCACGCTCCGCCGAAGGGGGCGGGGGGCTCCTCCCGCAGGCCGAATTTCCACTCAATGGCGTCGGCGATCCGGCGGCAGGCCAGTCCGTCTCCGTAGGGGTTGACCGCATGGGCCATGGCGGCATAGGCGCGGGGATCGGTGAGCAGCCCGCGGGCCATGGAGAAGATGTCCTCCTCCTCCACACCGGCCAGTTTTACGGTGCCGGCGGCCACGGCCTCGGGGCGCTCGGTCTCGCGCCGGAGGACCAGCACCGGCTTGCCCAGGGCGGGGGCCTCCTCCTGAAGGCCGCCGGAGTCGGTCATCACCAGATGGCAGCGGGCCATCAGGTTGTGCATCTCGTCCACCGCCAGCGGGGAGATGAGGTGGATGCGGGGATGCCCGTCCAGATACTTGTGGGCGGCCTCCTGCACCACTGGAGATAGGTGGACCGGATAGACCAGCTCCACATCGGGGAAGGCGTCGGCGATCCGCCGCAGGGCTGTCATAATGTTGGTCATGGGCTGCCCGTAGTTCTCACGCCGGTGACAGGTGACCAGGATGACCCGGCGGGCGGCGTAGTCCAGACGGTTGAGGATCTCCTCCTGGAAGGTGAACTGGGGGCGCACCGTGGTCTGGAGGGCGTCGATGACCGTGTTTCCGGTGAGGAACACCCCTGGCTCCCGGGCCAGGTTTTCCCGGTTGGCCACGGTGGGGCAGAAGTGGACGGCGATGGCCCCACCATCTTCCGGTTCATCTCCTCGGGATATGGGGACCACTTATCGTAGGTCCGTAGGCCGGCCTCCACATGGCCCACCGGCACTTTGTGGTAGAAGGCGGCCAGGCCCCGGCGAAGGTGGTGGAGGTGTCCCCGTGGACCAGGACCAGGTCGGCTTGGCCTGCTCCAGCACCCCGTCCATGCCGGTGAGGCACTTGGAGGTGATGGTGGACAGGGTCTGGCGGGGCTCCATGATGTTCAGATCATAGTCCGGCTTCAGCCGGAAGATGTTCAGCACCGAGTCCAGCATCTCACGGTGCTGGGCGGTGACGCAGCACAGGGCGTTCAGCCCGGGCGGCGGGACAGCTCCAGGGCCAGGGGCCATCTTGATGGCCTCCGGCCGGGTGCCGAAAATCGTCATAACAGTGACAGGTCTCATTTATCAGATCGCTCCTCTTCACCGAAAAGTAGTCGTTGCCCGCCACATCTCCAGGGGCTGGCGGCTTCCGGGGGGGGCCGGGGCGCCTCCTGGGCGGGGACTCAGGGGGCTCCCGGTGGTTTACCCGGTCCAGGTACAGCTTGGCGGACAGGCCTCCGGCCACACACAGGGCCAGCAGGACCATCATGGCCTTCAGCACACTGGTGGTGGTCAGCACCACGGCGGACAGGCCCAGGATGGCACTGATCACATACAGCACGGCTACCGCCTGCTTCTGGCTGAAGCCCATGTCGATGAGACGGTGGTGGATATGGCCCCGGTCGGGGGCCATGGGGCTCTGGCCGTGGGACACCCGGCGGAAGATGGCGAAGCAGGTGTCAAAGATGGGCAGGCCCAGCATGAGGAAGGGGACCGCGAAGGAGATGATGGCATAGGATTTGAACAGCCCCTGGATGGATACCACCGCCAGGATGAAGCCCAGGAAGGTGGAGCCGGTGTCTCCCATGAAGATCTTGGCCGGGTTCAGGTTATAGGGAAGAAAGCCGATGCACCCGCCGGACAGGGCGGCCATGAGGAGGGCTACCTCCGGTTCGGCCACCGTGAGGGCGATGACCAGCATGGTCATGGAGCTGATGGTGGACACGCCGCAGGCCAGCCCGTCCAGTCCGTCGATGAGGTTGACCGCGTTGGTGATGCCCACGATCCAGATCACGGAGATGGGGATGGACAGCCAGCCCAGCACCCAGTAGGGGTCACTGCTGAAGATGTTGGGGTTGGAGAGGATGTCGATCCGGTTGCCCATGAGCACGGCGATGAGGGCGGCCAGGATCTGGATCAGGAATTTCGGCATGGCGGGCAGGGCGTAGATATCGTCGAAGATGCCCAGGATGACGATGATCACAGCCCCCAGGAGCATCCCCGGGGGGTGGTCAGGGGATAAAGATCAGGGCGCTGAGGATAAAGCCGAAGAAGATGGCCAGTCCCATCCGGGATGGGGTGGTTGTGCATCCGGCGGTTGTCCCGGGGCACGTCCACCGCGCCGATCTTAAAGGCCAGGGAGCGGACCACCGGCGTGGTGATAAAGGCCACCACAGCGGCGGCGAACAGCGCGGCGGCCACCGCGCCGATTACAGAGAGTTCAACAGAAGACAACATGAAGCAGTTCCTCGTTTGCAGTTGATATGGTCGGGTCAGCGGGCCACGAAGCCCACCTTTTTATAGACCTTCCGCAGGGTCTTGGCGGCGGTATAGGACGCCTTCTCCGCGCCGGCCTTGTAGACGCTCTCCAGATACGCCTTGTCGGCCAGGATGCGGGCGGCCTCCTCCCGGATGGGGCGCAGGGTCTCAATGACAGCCTCGCCCACGGCGGGCTTGAACTTCCCATAGCCGCAGCCGGAGAACTCAAACTCGATCTCCTGGAAGCTTTTTCCGGTGACGGCGGAGTAGATGTTCATCAGGTTGGCCACGCCAGGCTTGTTGACGGGGTCATAGCGCACACAGTTTTCGGTGTCGCTGTCGGTGATGGCCCGCTTGAACTTGCGCTGAATGTCCTCCGGCTTCTCCATCAGGAACACGCAGCCCTCGGGAATGGACTTGGACATTTTGACCTCCGGATTGGTTGTTCCAGCTGATGCGGGCGCCGCTTTGGGGACAAGAAATTCCGGATCTTGAACACATCGCCGTAGATGTTGTTGAAACGCTGGGCCACGTCCCGGGTCAGCTCGCAGTGCTGCTTCTGGTCCCACC
>SCPN01000518.1_pt1 | contig 49858 bp, 108 predicted proteins | sample 6106831 | NCBI WGS metagenome assembly SCPN01 (sample SAMN10720447, study PRJNA508395) | human gut metagenome | isolation source: Participant 1, 0 month | reverse complement strand
CTTCTTTGTAACAGTTATATAATCATATCCACAGCATCTCTGTGCAAACGATGTTGTGGTCATAAGGAAGAGGTCCCGTTAAAGCAGACCTTTTCCTTTTTCAACCTTATAACTCGCCTGCATCTAGGATGCTTTAACTGACACTAAACTATCATCATGGAAACCCCGGCCAGGTTCTATCGCCTGACTGGGGGTTTTTTGTGCCTATCTCTGTTATTTCTTTTTTAACTAAGAGACAATCTTATTATTCTATTCCTTTCATTTTGTCGAAATTTGTATCAACAGAATCTATATGCCTCGGCTTTCCATTGGATTAATCAATTGGAAATATTCAGTCTCTTGTAAGATAGAATATGCAAAAGTTAAAAATAAGGAGGGTCTAATATGGGCAACAGGATATTACCAAACGAGCATACGCACTGTTAGATCTTGACCGGCGTACGTCGGAGTCCAGTTTATCTACGAAAAGAAAGGTTTGACTGCATAGACGCTATTGAGCGCTGCCCCATGTATTACTGCCAGGCTGTAGCCTCTGCCAGCAGCGGAAACCGGATTAAGCTTACCAAAGATACCTCAGGCTGTAGCGGTTCTTCCAGGGCTTTGGGGTTCGTACCACCTGCTCCACAATACTATACCGGTGAATCGGTATGGCCCTGGGCCCTATGAAAACCAGCAGGTTGCCAATCAGTAGCTTTGAAATTTGCCATTCTAAACCGCCCGCTCTACTGTCTCGTCATGCCGCTAAGAGGTTTTGAAGAACCCGACGTGGTGCTGTTTATAACAAATACCAGGGAAGCTATGAGAATTGTCCAGGGTTATACCTGCACCTACGGACTACAGAATAATTTCTGCATGAGCGGGAACCAAGCAGTCTGTGGAGTGCACCCAATTACCCTTTATATCAACCAGTGTATTAACCTTTCCGTGTTCTGTGCTGGTACTTCGCGTACCGGACAAATTGGAAGGAGAGTGAGGTCGCCATTGGGGCTTGCCTACAGCAAATTTGCCGGTTTGGGGGAATACAAAAACACAGTCAACGCCATTGAGCGCAATCGCCGAAAGGCGGAGATAGAACGGGACCTTCGCCGGGACTCCCTCTACGACCTGGATATCCAGTATGGCGCACCTACTTTTTAAAAAACGATCGGTCTTCAAAGGAGTAATGGATATGGCCACAAACAGAGGGAGACGAAATCGGGCGGCAGTGACGGCAGGTGTGCGGTATGCTATTATTTCGCCCTCTTGGCTCTTTGGGAATACAATAATACTGCATTGGTGTATTGAACCCTTTTTACACAAGCTACCCCAGCGCAATATTGGCGGATTTGTATGAGTTTACCATGAGCGGTGAACTGGCCCACCATGCTTCCATTACCATGGAGAAGCTTTGTCCGGTTGTTTTTGGTACCGCATTCGGAGTTGTCTGGAGTGCTGTTTAGCCAAATCAAATTTTTAGGCAGCGTGATAACCCCTATCCTGACAGCTATTGCCGGAATTCCCCAGCTTCACTCTATCGCCTCTTTACATTCTATGGTTTGGGTTTGGATTTAAGTCCAAGGTAATCCTCGCCGGGATGATGGTGTTTTTGTGTGTTCGGTCCACCTATAACGCCATTAAAAACCTGGATCAGCGCTGGATTGAAGCATCTAGCTTGTTGGCAAATGCATTCCAAACACTGACCTTAGTGGTTATTCCCGCTTGCGCCCCTGGATCATCTCCAGCATCCGGAGCGGGATTGGCTTCGTGCATGGTAGGCGCCATCATGGGGGAATACATCGGAGCCTCCGGTGGCTTTGGATGGATGATATCCTTTGCTGCCTCCTACTTTGACCTCGATCGCGTTTTGGCCTGCGTCTTGATCTATTGGTTTTAACCGCACTCTCAACTGGGTTCTCGACCGTTTGAAGGGCGGATCCTCCACTGGAGGACGGAGAGCAACCTTCTAAAACGGCAGCTTCGATTAAAACAAAATGAAAGAAGAGGGAAACATGATGAAAAACGTATTCCATTTTGCTTGGCAGCTGTGCTGATGTTCTCAGCTTTGTTCGCCGGCTGCGGCAACACCACAAACCAAAACAGCACCCTCCGGCAGTTCTTCCACTGGGGAACTGCAAAAGGTCGTTGTCACGAATTCCGCGGCGTTTCGGACCCCTATGTACCTGGCTTCACCAGCTGGGTTACTATGAGAGGAGGGCCTGGACGTCCAGCTCCTTCCGCATCGACGTGATGGCCCCAACTGCCTGAAAGCATGCACCATTCCAAATTCCCAGTTCTGCATCCTGTCTCAAGAGGTCTCGCTGAAAGCCCAAGAGCAGAACCAGCGCCCACTGTTATCGCCACCATGCTGGGAACCGCTGCTACCTCCTTTGTCAGCACCTCCGATTGAAAAGGTGGAAGATTTGAAGGCAAAACCGTCTTTGCAGCACCCCTGGCTCCGCCCCTAACCACCTTCTGTGTCGCCATTTTGGAGGAAGCCGGCCTGAAGTCGGTAAGGATGTCACTCTGGTCAATTTGAACAAGGGTGCGGTTGTCGCTGCACTGCAGAAGAATGAAATCCAGGCTGCGTTCATCAATGCAGACAACTACCAAGAGCCGATGAGGTGGAGGGCATCCGCTATCTGGTGGATACCCGCAGACCGGAGGACGCTGCCCGCTATCTGAAGAGCGATTCCTTCCCTGCCGAGGTCATTCTCTGCACCAAGCCTATAAAACGAGAATCCCGAGATCGTCCACATTTGTCAACGCCACCTGCAAGGGCTTGACTGGCTCCAGAACCACACCTCCCAAGAGGCGGCCGAAGTCCTCGCGGAGCTGTTCCCCGGCATGGCCACCGAAGATCTTGCCGATAAAATTGAAATTATGCGCGGCGCATTCAGCAAGAATGGCTATGTGAGCGAGGAAGGGCAAAACGCCGTGGTAGATTTTGCAAACGTTCCGCATCATCACCTCAGACCTATCCTACGAAGACACAGTAGACATGAGCTTTGTGGAAAAAGCCATCGAAAACGGCTACGCCCAGGCAAACTAGCCTCAGCTCTCCAACCGGGCCCAATTCTCACGTTTTATGGGAGGCATCCATGAGTTATATTGAAATCCAAGGTAAACAAAACCTTTGAAGACGGCAGGCAGATTCTCAAAGGGATCAACCTGTCCATTGAAAAAGGAGAATTCATCACCTTGCTGGGGGCATCCGGCTGTGGCAAAACTACCCTGCTGCGGAGCATCGCTGGATTGGTGGGCATCGATTCTGGCAGCATCCGGATCGACGGAGAGGACATCACTCATGTAAGCCCCCGCCAACGCAACTTGGCCATGGTCTTCCAGCAGTACAGCCTCTTCCCTTCCATGAATGTATACGACAATATTGCGTATGGGCTTCGCATTCAAAAGATGCCTCGGAACGAGATTGACCAAAAGGTGAAAAAGAGGCCCTAGCCCTCATCGAGATGGAGGGCAGTGAGGCAAAATACCCCTCCTCAGCCTCCGGTGGGGAACAGCAAAGGGTCAGCCTAGCACGTGGGATTGTGACAAACCCCAAGGTCCTGTTGCTGACGAGCCCCAGCGCCATCGATGCCAAGTTGCGCAAAGCACTGCAAAATCCGCATCAAAACATTCACACATCCCTGGGGATCACTACTATATTCGTCACCCACGACCAGGAAGAAGCCATGCGGATGTCCGACCGGATCTATCTGATGAACGCAGGGCGCGTTGAACAGAGCGGCTCCCCATGGAGCTCTACCTTTCCCCAAAGACCCACTACGCGGCCAGCTTCATCGGCCATTACAATATCATCCCGGGGGAACTTTGGGCTCTCCTTGGCTTTAACCTCAGGATCCCAGTGGCAGTTATGCCGTGCGCCCAGAGAGCATCTGCCTTTCCGATACCCCTCCTTCCCAAGGACAATTCACCCTGGAAGGCGTGGTCAAGCAGGTGATCTATCAAGGCAACGTCATCCGTTACACAGCAGGTCAGCTGCAGTTGGATGTGGACCAACTTTATGAGGGGCAACATCAGTTTTATAGAGCGATACTGGTTTTATCTTATGCTAGACAACAAAGATGTCATCCATTACGAAGCATAACTCTTGCTACTCCATTTCTCCCTGGGGCATACACACATATAAACGCCGGTCTTTCAACCATTTTTACAGGTGATCACCTCCAGATATCCGCTTTTTGTTTGCTGGAAATCCGTTTTGAGTCATATAAAAGAATCACATAAACTGTGTTTACATGTGGATTCTTTTTATCTATCGAACACAGGACAATTTTTCATTTCTTCTATATCACTATTTAGACATATTAAAAACTCGAATAATTCCGAAAGAATATTTCCGCCTTTCACTTCACAATTGCAAAATCAAAAATTCAAATTCTCAACCATTTCAAAAATATATAATAAAAAATATGTTCAAATTTTGTGAAAAACAGAGGAAAAATAGAAAAAGTCAATTGAATTTTCGGTTCAATTCAAAAACAATTTGATTTCTGGTGGCATTCGACGTAAGCTGATAAAGTCAAACAATTAAAAAGGAGAGGACATTTTGGTTCAGATTTATCGTCAAAATCATCCACAGCTGATTGCTGCAACAAAGCATACAATCAGCCTGGCAATCCTATCATTGGTCATTTCTCTGACCTTAGCAATTATAATTTCATCCATTATCTACTATAACGTAAAAATAATTACGCCTATTCTTAAAGTGTATGTTTCCTTTTCCGCGGCACCCCAGCTCTCTGCCAATTGTATTTGATTTATTTTGGGCTGCAACATGGGATTCCCTTCTTTGCCAAAATGACCGGCTATACTGCCGTGGTAATTGCCCTGTCTTTGAATATGTCCGCCTATATGGCGGAAAACCTGCAGGGCGCCCTCTCATCTGTAGAAAGGGCCAAAGTGAAGCAGGCATTTCCATTGGCATGAGCAGCTTGCAAATTTTCTCCTTGGTTGTCTTCCCACAGGCCTTCCGGGTTGCCGTACCTTCTCTGAGCAATAGTTTTGTGGACCTGGTAAAGGCAGTTCGATGGCGTTTACCATCGGTGTGGCGGAGCTGATGGCTTCCGCCAATATGGCCGGTATTGCAACTTACAACTTCTTTGAAGCTTTTTGTGGCCGCCATCATCTACTGGATCATCACCATCTGCATCAATTTCCTGCAAAGATGCTGGAAAAACGACTGAATCGGGCGTACTAAAACCGCTTGGGAGAAAATATCATTGATTAAAATTACCAATCTGCATAAAAGTTCGATCAGCTGGAGGTCCTTCGTGGGATCGACCTTGAGATTCAAAAGGGGAGGTAGTCGCAGTCATCGGACCCTCGGGCACTGGGAAGTCCACTATGCTGCGCTGTATCAACTATCTGGAACAGCCGAGCAAGGGACCATCGCCATCGGGGAGTTTCGGTGGATGCCCAATCCTCTACCCTAAGGAGATCAAAGCTCGCCATCAATCCGCTATGGTGTTCCAAAGCTACAACCTATTTAAAATATGACTGTCCTGGATAACGTCCTCCAACCGCTGGTGACCGTCAAAAGATGCCCGGGCAAGGCCTGGAAGAAGCCCGCGGCTATTTAAAACAAGGTGAGCTTACTGGACAAAGAAACGAGTATCCCTCCACGCCTCTCTGGTGGCCAACAGCAGCGGGTTGGTATTGCCAGGGCTATGGCTGTAAAGCCCCAGATCATACTCTTTGATGGAGCCCACCGCAGCCTTGGACCCCAGCCTGGTGGGAGAAGTTCTGGAGGTTATCCGCGACCTGGCCAAAAGCACACCATGCTGATTGTCACCCATGAGATGCGCTTCGCCCGGGAAGCGGCAGACAAGGTGGTCTTTATGGCCGATGGCCAAATTGTGGAGCAAAGGCCCTCCCGAGCAGATCTTCGGCAACCCTCAAATGAGAGAACAAAGAACTTCCTCAATTATCCCAGCGGGTAAGGAAATTTTTGTCAATAAAGTGAAGTAAAAGCGAGGGAATAACAGATGAAAAAAAAAAAATTCTGGCACTTCTCCTGACCGCGGCGCTGGTCGGCAGCGCATTTATGGGCTGCTCCAATGGAAATGAACCGGAGGCGTCGGAAGACCCCTCAATCCTACCACCATAAAAGTAGGCTCCTCTTTCACCTACTATCCCTTCGACTATATGGAAGGCGACCAAAGGTCGGCTTTGAGGTAGAGCGATCTGGAAAGAGATTGGTGAGCGCAGCGGTTTGAGGAGTTATCCATGTACAGGCTGCCTACTCCGGCCTTTTCGGGCATGGTGGATAAGGGCGACATCGACACTATTGCGAACCAAGTTTCCAAAACCCTGAACGGGAAAAGAACTACAACTTCTCCGTCCCTACTGCTACAACCCTCTAAAGATTGTTGTCCCCAAAGGAAATCGGAAAATATTCAGAGTCTGGACGACCTCATCGGCAAAAAGGTGACCTGCGGCGTTGGCGGCAATGAAACCGACATGCTCAAAGGAGATGTATCCCAACGGGGAAATCGAGCTTATCCCGTGGAAACCGGCTTCTCCAGGTAACAACAGGCAAGACCTCCGCTTGCATTCAGGGTGCCGCTTCCTCTGTCGAAATCAAAGACAACGATCTTCCTCTTGAAATCGTCGGCGACGCCATTTACCTGGAGGAAGATGCCTATCTGTTTGCCAAAACCGAACGCGGCGATGCCCTGCGCGCCAAGGTGGATGCCGCCCTGACTGAAATGCACGAAGATGGCACCTTGACTGAGCTCTCCAACAAGTGGTTTGGCTACGATATCTCAAAAATAAATCCATATGTTGTTTCCCCGGCCCTCCACCAAGGAGGGCCGATGATGTCAACAACTGCATCAATGACGGCGGTCTAATCCAGCCTGCTTGTCCAAAGGTATTTGGGGCACAAGAGGGGAGCCGGCTATGTAGCCGGCTCCCCTCTTTATAAATATGCAAAACGGTGCATTTTCCCACCCAAAAAGGCGGACGCTGCTGTCCAGCACCGGCATGTTGTCGATGAGAACCCACGCAGACAGTGTACTCATAATGAGGCAAGGCCACATACAAGTTAGCGGTTCCCGCTGGCATTGTTGTCTCCCCTTCGCAGTTGATCCCAGCTCCCCTGTTTGGCGGTTCCCCAACAATCTTGGAAAGCACTTCTCCCCAGGTGACATAGACGTAGGCAATCTCCAAGATCAGGTTTGCTGGAATGGTCTCATAGGCGGTGGCATACAGCGGGGCCAGGTCAGCAATCCGGCTCTCTCCCCTGTACCGCACCTTGACGGTGTAGCCATCCAGGTAGATCTCCACGGTTACCCCCATATATGCTTCGATGATCTCTTTCAGGGTTATCAGGTTGATGGGCGGTTTGGTCCGCAGCTTGGCGAGCACCGCCTCCCGGCGGGCCTTCAAGCTGCTGTGAGGGAGGAGACCCCAGCAGTTTTCCCCATCGGGCGATGCCCTCCTCATCCGCGGCCTGAGGAACCGATTGTACACTAGCCGGCGCAACTCCCCTTTGATGTTGTCAATCTCCGGGTTGACCGCCTGGGCAATGGCTGCCACCTCTTCGATCTGGTCCCACATCTTGGGCAAAGGACGCGTAATCCGACTGAGAATCCCACCACAGCATTACACACCTCCGAAACGGTGATCGTGCCAGTTTTGGCCACCTGATAGCTGTCAAAGTTTTGGAGGGGCGAGGTTTGCACTCCCACCCCCAAGGTGACAGTTCCCACATCCAGGATGCTCTCATGGCTGGTAAGGATGGCCGATACCAACCGGGAATAAAAGACAGTGGGGGCTTCAAACCCAATGGAGATGTAATCTCGGATGGCCTCTCCACATAGGGTTTCACCAGATCCAGGTTGGCGCCGCTTTTGAGGGAAAGCTGGGCGTCCACTGGAATTTCCAGACTGGTACAGGACTTCACGGTGACGGTGTGGCCAATGGGTGCGATCCCGATCCATCCACCCCCTGAGGGTTTGGACTTTGTCCACCAGTTCGGTTGTAGCTGGCTCCTTCTGCTCGTCGGCGATGACGATGCCCACCTGGCCGGCTCCCAAAGAAGGAGCTCCAAAGACAGCGGCGGCCCCCCTCAATCGTCAACGTCTTTCCCGGTAGTCGGCGATGTTGCCGCCATAGGGGTCTCCCGCACCGATTGGGCAAACCTCGCCCGGAACTCCTCATCGGTCTCGGCGTCCCGGGCAGGGATTAAGACTTCTCCAGTTCCGCCCGGCCCAGGCCGGAGATGTTGTCGATGGGCAGCAAGTCCCCGGATAGGAGGTTGGCAGCTGACCCCGCCGTCTGGGCCACCGCCTGGTACACCCCGAAGGAGATCTCCTTTTCAATCTGAAAGATCATCCCCCCCAAGCCGAGGCGGGCCCCACCGGCACTGCCATAGGCTCACCGGCAGAATCGGTACAATCCACCTTGCGCACGCGGTGGCCGTCTCCCGATCCAGCCCAAAGGCGGAACAGGAGAGGTCCAAAAAATCCCCGGTGGCTGTATCGGGGAATACTAGAGCTCACCGCCCAGCTCAAAATGTAATGGCTGGGCAATGGCCCAAGCCACCGGCGCCAGCAGGGTATACAAAACACTGCCCTCCGTTTGTCGTACCGGCTGGGCAGCCGGGCAAGCATCCTTTGTAAAATTACGTTATACTCCAAGCTCCATTCTCCTTTCCATGGTAAAGCTGCCTTCGGCGGAAACCACGGTAAATTGGCAGATCACTTCATCCCCGGAAAATTCCAAAGAGAGTCCTCCACCCCTCAATCCGGTCGTCTTGGGTGAGGGCCTCGGCAATGAGCTCTCCAGTTCCCCGGATCAAGTCCCGGTGCTTCCCCCGCAGGGTATCCACCTCGCTCCCGTATTCCCCGGAAGATGACATGCCGGAATCGCGGGGTTTCCAGCCAGCTTTGCCGCCTGCTGTACCGCCGCCAGGCCGTCTACCTCCCAAAAATCCGGCCACGTTCAAAGTCGAGGCCAAGGGTCAAACTCGGTTCCATTCCATCACACCTTTCCCAAAATGATACAGGTTTGCCCATGGCGCAATACGGCAACCTTATCCCCTACCTTCGGCATATACTCCAGCGGGTGTTTGACCGCCACAGGCCCGGGCCCGCTTTGACCCTCTAGTTTTACTCGACTGGGCCAGTCATCACCCCGATTTGGATAGCCGGTTGGTCGCTGTTATCCAGCACCCCGGCCGCAATCTCTTTCACCAGTTCTACAATGCTCATTGAGCACCTCCTACCAGCTCCACTTCCATGGTGTGATCCCCATGGCGGATGGTGTGCCGCACCCGATCCACCACCATCCAGCCGTCCAGGGAGAGATCCGGCAGCACTACACGCACCCCCGTCCTCCCCGGACCCGCAGATCGCCCAGGCAGGAGAGGGACAACGTCTTTCCAACTCGGTTCTTCTCCTGCAGCAGCGATTTGCCCAGCTGGTCGGCCTGGGCCTGATTCTCCCCACCATCCAATTTTTCCAGGTGCTGCAAAACGCCCCAGTTCTTCATGGAGGCATTGTCCTCATAGAGGAGCGCCCCGTTGCCCGGCTGCACCAGCTTGATCCGGTTGGCGGCATTTTCCAGGCTCTCCTCCTGGCTGTAGCCGGTGATCAAACTGCCCTCCCCAAGATGATCGGCTGCCGCAAATCCTGGAGCAGAGCGAGGCGGATAGCTCCAAAATCGTCGTAGAGGCAGTATTCCGCCCCGGTGAGCCGTTTCAATTCCTGGATGGAATCATACAGCACGTCCAGCAAACTTTGTTGTCAAAGGTCTTGTCCGGCAGCGGGAACCCGGTGGAGGCGCACTCCCCCAGCCGGAGGCCCAGCGCCATGCACCCTTGTGCCAGTAAGGCTTCCAAAGTCATCACTTTGCGGAAGATGACATCCTGGGCTTTCAGGTACCGCAGCTGGTCGTAGGCGGTGAGCCGCACCGTTCCCGCCCTCCCTCCGGATGGAGAACACCCGCCCGCTGAAGGCCTGCTGGCCGTCCTGTTCAAAGGTGATCAGATCCCCAGGGGAGAATCCCCCCCAGCACCGTCACTTCCAGCCGGGCCGCGCCGCTCCGATAGGTGGATTCCCAGGTGATACCAGTGGCGGCATCGGTCAAATCGAACACTTTTCCGGAGGATTCTATGTGTTTCAACAAACTCCCCCCTACATCTGGTTGCCAAAGTCATAATCATCCGGCATATTCAGCTTTTGGATTCTGTCCTTCACATCATTGGCAATGCCCACCCATTGGCGCATCTTTTCTCGGTCGGCGGCCAGGTCAATGGCGGAGTCATGTACCTCAGTGGGTACAATCTGAATCAGGCACAAACGCCGGGGCAATCGCCGGGTTGATCACCTTCCCATGGCAAAGGCGAGGACAGTTTTGCCCCAGTTTCCGCCTTCTTCTGGGCGGGGGTGAGCTTATCCTGCAGCGTCTCCCCGGGGGAGAGGGTCACCGTCTTGGGTTCCGGCACCGTTCCAGGCCAGGGGCAGACTGGGGATATCGGTGGTTTTCACCCCAAATTCCCGGTATTCTTTCAGCCGGATCGAGACTTCATAGTCTCCGTCTCCTCGCCTGTTCGGTGGTGTCCATCTGTTCCAAGGTCACCCGCATGGTCAGCTTATCGCCGCCCACCGCCACAAACCGGAAGGCTTTTTCTCCTCCTGGAGTGCCCGCAGTTTGGCGATCAGCTTCCCTGGGCTCTGGAAGGCGGATTCCTCCACATAACTGTACACCTGGCCGGGGAACTCGGTGGTGAAGGAGACTGTCCGCAGCTCCCGGCTGTCGGGGGTCTGCACCCGCCCTGGCCCAGCACGTCGTATTCCTTGGATTTCATCCCGTGCTGCACCGTCAGTTTGTCGGTTGCCCACCGGCAGATGGATGCCGTCTAAAAACAGGCTGTATCCCATTAGTAAGCCACCCCCAGTCTAGCGCCGTCCAGTTCCGCCCGCATCCGGCGGTACAGCTCGCGGATGCAGTAATCGGCGGTTTCCTCCCGGTCTACGGCAAAGGAGTTGTTCATGGTCAGGTGGATTGTGGTGTTGGCGGCCGCTTGTTGCGGCGCCATAACCATCCCCTGGCCCAGCATCGCGCTGGAATCCACAAAGGTCTGGCTGGGCGGCAGCGCCTGTTCCACCTCCGGTTTGCCAAACAGCCATTGGTAAAACTCACCCTCCTGGATGCTTTTCACCGGGTTAGTCCAATCAAATTTCCGCTGTTCTTTTTCCACAAATTCCAAGCCATTGGGCCCCATCACTGCATAGGGGATGGGCTCAATTCTTTGCCGGTAATGGCTTCAAGGCCTTTCTGTGCAATATAACCCCGCCAAAGATCAAACCCGCTTGCCAATCGCCGGTAATACGATAGGTGCTAACTGCTTAAGCCAAGGCATTATTCCTTTATCTGAGCCAAACCACGTTGTCTTAAATTCATAAGCAGATTCAATGCCATGGATAATATCCATTACCCCAAAGGCCTCTCCGTTTCACCGCCGCCGGTGGCTGGGAACTCCCCTAAACCACCATAGGCACAACCACAGGCCGTATCGCCTGCAAGCGGTCAACGGCACTGGCAACCTCTTTCCCGCTCTCCCGCACAAAGCGGCCAGCCCTTCTAGCTTCAATTCCAGTCCCGCAATGGCAAATAGGGTACTTTGGTCCTCCTGCATCCACACCAAATCCTCCAGAAGGTGGGGGATTTGGTAGGTCAGCGCGTAAACATAAGGTTCGATGACAATTCCTCCTTTCTCAGTTGTTTTTCCATCCAAATTTTGTTAGAATAAGGGTAATAAAATGAATTTAAATGGAGGAAATAACAATGGTTAAACTGTTTCTTTGCTTACAAGATAGCCTTGATAAATTTATCAACGAAAATGAATTGACAAAGATGATATCATCCAGATCATGGCCGTTGGAGATGCACAATACCCTACTTTCATTTAACTTACACCATTCCTCAAAAAGCCAGAAAAGATTGATAAACGGCCCTGTTTTTAATTGAATCTAATTTTTCCACAAAGGAGATATAAAATGATTAAGACCGAATTCTTTTGGCCTAACTCGTATTTCATTAAAGATATGGAGAATTTATTAACGCCAATCCTTAACTAGAAAGATATTATTCAAGTTTTGGTATGTGACGGCAATTTCGCTATTGTCTACGAAGTCCCTGAGGAATCCCCAGCCAAATAACGGAAAAGGGCGGGTTACCCCGCCTAGTTCCGTTCGCCAGGGACCCGTTTCTCCTCCTCCAAATAAATGGCGCAGGAGGCAATGGTCAGCGCCCGTTCCTCGCGGCTCATGGCGGCGAATTCCCCAAACCGGATCTGCAGTTTCTGCAGGGCATAATGGGCAAAACCGAATTCATTGCCCTCTTTTATGCCCTGCCGGATGCGTCACTTCAGGTCGAGGGGCTTTCCAGCAAACCGTTGACTTGGCATACGGCCTGGTAAAGCCGCGGCGAATTCACCCATTACCGGCAAAGGGCTTTCATTGTTTCACCTCATCGCCCTGGGTGCCCAAGGCTTCCTGCAAAGCGGCGTCGGAGGTCGGGGTAAGCGATCGAGGCCGCTACCAACCCTCTTTGTAGCCCTGGAGGTCGAAGTGTTCGCCTTTGCTGTCGCCGCATGCAGCGCCGGTTGATGGCCTCATTTTCCTTGTGGGAGATGGGGCGGAATTCCCACAGGATGGGTTGCCCGCCTCATCAAATACCGCTGGGATACTGGTGCTTGAATCGGTTCCAAGGGAATGGGATTGAGAAACGCGTTGATGCTGTTCATTGCACATCCTCCTAATACATAAATTTGGCAGTAGTTTTTCCGGGCTGCCCTGCCGCCGCCCGCCGGAGATTGCAGAAAAATCCAGTTCACCCCGCGAGGCATCCGCGCCAGCGAAAGATGGATTACCTGTGATTTCCAAGTTCACTCCCTCCAGCGGGGGATTTTTAGGGGCACAGTCAGCTAACGCTGACCGTACTGACTTCAACTGTGCCGCGTGCTCGTGCGGCTATAAATGTGCTTTTTCGCCCTCTTTTTCACAAAAAAGAGGGCGCGGGTGCAGGGTGCGCAACGCCTGCATAGTTTAGGTACCAGGGCGCTCCGCCGCCAAAATCCCTATCGACCTCTGGTTCCACAAACCGGCTGAGGATTTCAAAATCCCCGGCGGTGAAGTCGGTGTCAAAGGTGGCGGCGTCATCGGTGGAGTCGTCAATGTGGACGAGTGCCGCCTGGAGAGGACTACGTCTTCAAGAGGATTTCACTGCGGCCCACAGTGGACTGGGGTCCTCCATCACCGTCTGGATGGTGATGGGCTCCAAAACGCCGGTCTCCTTGTGGATTTGGCGTAATCGATAAAGTCGCTGGTCATCAGGTAGGCGGTCAAACTGCCGGTGATCTTCTTGCCGGGGGGCTTGGTCTGTTCCACCCGGTTGCCCAGCATCTGTTTGGTTTTGGTTTTGATTTCCACGTTGGCGCTGAGCTTGGAGAGTTCAAACAGCCGGCGGTTCTTGCCGTTTTTGGTGATATATGCACGGCCCTCCTGGGCATTGACCGTATCGGTCAGACGAGTGTATTCCATTATCGCACCTCCGCAGTCAGATAGAATTTATCGCCGGTGTCCACCGGGCTGATGGCGTAGTTGATCACAATGGCGTCGCTGTCGGCGCCCTTGTGCACCTCCACGTCGCTGGCCGCTTCAAAGTTCTCAATGCTGCCCTGGTTCTGTAAGGTGGAGAAGTACTCCGCCAAGCGGCCCTTGACCCGGGCCCTCTTCGTTGTTGGCCACCTTGCCCAGGAATTCCTTCTTCAGGATGGAAGCCACATCCCGGGCGCTGGTATCAATCACCCGCAGGATCTTGTTTTTCCGCAGGGATTGGGGCTTCTCGCTGTTGTAGGTGGTCAGGGTGTTGATGTCATAGACCAGCCGCACCCCGTCTGCGTCCACATCAAAGACGCACTGGCCGTCCAGCACTGCGGTCTCCTGCATCAAGCGGGTGTACCGGGGCTTCACATCCTTCATGCCGGATACCACCTTGTAGGTGTTGCTCTCGGTCATCTTGGCCCTGCGGCGGCTCCGGCCAGCCAAGCAGCCATGCGGGCGGGGATTTCCACCCCGTCTTCATCTACAAAACCTGTCGCAGGGAGAGGATCCCCTCGTGGTCGGCTTTCTCATCCACCACCACACTGGATGAACTGTTCGTTCTGCCGGCGGGTCTTCACCCAGGGGATCAGCTTGGCTTTTACCCCAGTGTCCTCCCGCAGTAGACGATGACGTCGAAGTCGCAGAGCTCATAGGCGGCGAGAGCGGCCTCATAGTCTGCGGCCTCCGGGTTCCCACCATCGGTGCCGCCGGTGAGGGTCACGCTGGCCTCTCCCAAACTGCCGGAGCCCTCCAAGGTGATCCAGCCGTTCTCTTGAAAGTCCCAGCGGAAGCAACCATCTGGGCATCCACCGCTTTGCCCGCCAGGTGGTAGTGATTTCAAACAGTTCGCCGTCCGCTTTGACCGCCACCGACAGGTCGTTGCCCCGGCTGCCGCCCCATTTGGCTTTGGCGGTTAGGCCGCTTACCAGCTGGGCGCTGGCCTGTACCCTCATTGAGGGCGGTAGACAAAGGCTTTGGTGGCATTCTGGAAGAGCAGCTTCAGGGCAGCATGGCGCTGTCCTCCATGGCGTAGCCCATCTTGGCGGTGAGGGTCACATCCTCCACCTCCAACACCTTTTGGGCTCGCCCCGGGAACACCCCTGCCACCCGGCCCCGCTGGCCAGGGGTGAAGGCGTGAAGGCCCGAAGCGGTGAAGTTGGCATACCCGGGCAAAATCTTGTTTTGGCTGATAAAGCTCATCAAGAATCGCTCTTTCGTTGTCTCACGCTGCATAGTCTGTGCTTCTTCTGCCACAGGGCCTCCCGATATCCGACTTCAAATCCCACCGTGGCTTGGTCTTTTCCCACTGTGGCAATCATCCCTTAGGGGGATCACCAATCCCGAAGCGGTCTCCAGCCGGTCCAATTCCCGCAACAGGTTCATGGCAACTGTCGGGCTGTCGGCAGATTCCATTCGGCCAGGAAGGCCACCTGGAATTTGGCGAGGAATTCCGCGCCCCATCCGTTTGCGTCCAGCCTGTATAGACGGGCAGTCCACAAAGAAACAGGGCGGGCTCTCCCGGCTTGGACCGGCCCGCGATGCGGGGCACATCCTGGTACAGCGCCTCCAACCTCTGGTCGATCCCATCTAAATCTCTGGTACGATAGTTGTTCCCCCTTTTCCACTCCAGCTTTCCGCCGGAGCACACTCTTATGAAACACCCAATCAACCGTCTTATTCGTCCTGTTATAAGCCCTATATCAAGGGAAGTATTATGCTCATGCCTTTGCCCACATCAGTGACACCCATCTGGATTGCCTGGCAGCAGCGACTTCATCAAAGGCTCCACCGGGAGTTCGGGATCCCGGAGAATCTCACCTGCCTTCAGGAACTCGCCGCCCGTAAAGTAAGTGGCCTTTGTCCTCACCGGGGATATGGTTCACGAGGGCGACGCTGGAGATTACGCCATCCTGCGCCGCCTGTTTGATAAATACCTCCCCGGTGTGCCGGTGATTGCCGCTATGGGCAACCACGACCACCGCGCCGCCTTCCGGGAGGGATTCTTGGGGATCCCTTCCCCGGCGATGAAGATTTTACCAGGAGTAGTGCTGGATGGCCTTCGCATCCTGGTCCTGGACTCCGCCAAATCAGGGCTCATCGGTTCGGTAAGCGATGCCCAAGTGGACTGGCTGGAAGAACGGCTTGCCTCCCCTGCACCTCGGGGCACCTTTTTGATGATGCACCACCCCACTGTTTGCGAACATCCTGCTATGGCCTTGGAGTTTCACCCGAATTCTCCTCCCTGGTGGAGAATTCGGATATTCACGCCATCTTTACCGGCCACACCCATTCCAACTACAACGGTTTTTTTGCCGGGAAGCCTCTTTACACTGCCGATTCCCTCTCGCCTTTGGGATGCTATATATCCAATCGGAGGTCATCTACACCTCCCGCAGCTCCTACAACCTCTGCTGGCTGGATGAACAGGGCCGGGTCACCACTCACAACCAGCTGCTCTATCCGGAGGTGCAGGTCCTCCAGCGAAAATCCATTGCCCAAATGATACAGGGCCTCCCCGTTAGATGTTACCTAGTCCCTCAAAAGGGCTACAAACGGTCTGCATTCCTTATATTCCCGCCGCACCCACGTAAATCCAGAAAAACCACCCAGTGGCAATGCCACTGGGGTGGTTTTCTTCAACGCTTTAAATGGTTATTTTAGCCGGCCCAGGTTGAGGAATCACCGCCACGATCATCTCAGTGCGGGTGAAAGGCTCTCCACCACCGCATACTCCCGGTCGGTGTGGTTCCACTGGCCCTGACCCCAAAGGAGCAGATGCTGGGGTTCCCGCCATGGTCAGGTAGGAGGCGTCGGAACCGCCGCCCAAAGTGGTGTACCCACTTCTCAAATCCGTTTTCCAGCGCCACATCGTGAACCATGTTGGAAGTTCATCCCGCGTCGGTCACTTCAAACACCGGCATAGTGACCCGCAGTTCCAACTGGGTAGAAGTGCCCTCCACATGGGTTTGGGCACAGATCTCCTTCGCCGCCTCCATGACGCGGTTCATCTCCGCCATCTTCTCGAACCGCATGTCGATCTTCATCTCACAGCGGCCGGGATGGCGTTTTGCACCGTGCCGCCCTGGATGACGCTGCATGTGACAGTACTGCCTTTGTCAAGATCGGTCAGCTTCTGCAAATCAATGATTTTATAGGCCATCTCCTCGATGGCGTTGCGGCCCTGGGGAGTCATTGCCGCGTGGGATTCCACGCCGGTGACCACACAGTGGCCGAACACCGCCGCCTTTCTTCCCACAAAGGCGGCCGTCCACCAAACCGGTCTCCATATTAAAGGCGCAGATGCCGCCCTCCCCCTCCTTCAGGTAGAGGTCCGACCCGCTGGAGTTCCGGTGGCCAATCTCCTCATCCGAGACATAAATCACCTTGATGGGGTGTTCGTTGAACCCGATGCTCTCCAACGCTTTGATCACATATAGGGAGATGACGATGCCGCCCTTCATGTCCAAAGCGCCGGGACCGTAAGCTTTGCCGTCCTCGATACGGAAAGGGTTCGCCCCAAAGGTGCCTTTGGCAAACACTGTGTCAAAGTGCCGAGAAGATCACCGGCTTGCCGGGGCGGTCCGCTCCAATGGTCCCCACCAGGTATTTTCCAGCATTGGGCCCGACATCCGCCAGGCGGCAGTCCATGCCGGTCTCAAACTCTTCTTTCAGGCGCTGGGCAACCTTGTCCAAGTTCTCCACTTCAGGGGCGTTGCCCTCCAGGTTGACAGGTCCCGCCACAGGGCGATCATTTCATCCCGATGGCTCTGCACATATGCTTTTATGGCTTCCAGTCGTTTGTCCATGGTATCTCTTTCTCTCAAACTGCGGGTTTCCATTCTTTGGGATGCTTGATCTAATCATAATCTGCCCTTGGTAGGCTGTCAACCGCTTTGCCCATTCCCGCAGATACTCCCGCTAAAATCTACAAATATTCCATAGTAGAATCTTGTTTTTTATTAAATTCCCTAAGATGTGGCATTTTCGTATTTTTTCTGAATTTTTCGAATTTCTTCTTGTCAGTTGCCAGAATAATGCTATACTGGTCATAGATTAAGAACGCATAAAGGAATACCCCAATTTTACCCCAAAATCATCAATTTCCATTAAAACCCTGTAAAGATCCATCTATAATTTTATTGCAGAAAGGGATCCGAACCATGAACATCGTCATTGTGGGGACGGCAAAGTCGGTGCCGCCTTAACCCAGCAGCTTTCCAAAGAAGGACATGACATCACCGTGATCGAGCAACAACGCCGAAGTGCTCACCAATTCCATGGAACTCTATGACATCATGGCCGTCCAAGGGAACGGTGCCAGTCTGACGGTGCAGAAGGAAGCCAACGTGGGCCAGCGATCTGGTCATCGCCGCCACCAGCGCCGATGAGATCAACCTTCTGTGCTGCATTCTTGCCAAAATTAGGCGCCCCCACCATCGCCGGGTCCGCAACCCGGAGTATGCGGAGCAGTTGATCTTTTTGAAAGAAGAGCTGGGCCTTTCCATGACTATCAACCCGGCGCACCTCCGCCCGTGAGATTTTCCGCATCCTCCAGTTCCCAACCTTTATCAAGCGGGACTCCTTTGCCGGTGGCAAGTGGAGATTGTGGAACTGCGCATCTCGGACAAAGCAAGCTCCATGGCAAACCCTGAGGCGAGCTATATGGACTGTCAAAGTCAGGTTCTGGTCTGCGCTGTGGAACGGGGCGGGAGGTCACCATCCCACCGGCGCTTTTGTCCTACAGGCCGGTGATAAAATCTATGTCACTGCCGCCACCAACCTGCTGGCGGACCTGATCAAAAACTTGGGGATCATCCCTCAAAAAACCAAGAGCGTCATCATCGTAGGCGGCAGCCGCATTGCCATTTATTTGGCTATCATGTTGCTCCACGCGGGGATCCGGGTAAAAATTGTAGAGCGGGACCGGGCCACCTGCCTCAAATTGGCAGACCTTCTCCCCAAAGCCCAGATCATCTGCGGGGACGGCAGCCAGCAGACCCTTCTTCACTCCGAGGGGCTGGAGGAGGTCGACGCCATCGTCACCCTGACCAACATCGATGAGGAGATTTGATCATCTCCATGTACGCCCACCACCTGGGAGTTCCCAGGCCATCACCAAGGTCAACCGGTTAGAGTATGTGGGGTCTTTAAAGACATGGGGATTGACAGCGTCATCAGCCCCAAGTCCCTCACCGCCAACGAGATTGTCCGGTATGTGCGGGCCATGGAGAACACCACTGGTTCTTCCGCCCTCACCCTGCACCGCATCGCCAATGACCAGGTAGAGGCATTGGAGTTCCTTGTCACCGGATGCACCTGCCACCTGGGGAGTCCCTGGCAGAGATCTCCTGAAGAAGGGATTTGGTGGCTGCATCAGCCGCCCCGGCAAACTGATCATCCCCAGGGCAGCGACCATTTCCAAAGGGCGACCATCATCGTAGTCACCACCGCGGACCGGGTCATCGGCGACATCAACGACATTTTGAGGACTAGCGGGGATAAAAGGATGAATTATCGAATGATCGCATATGTCCTCAGCCGCTTGCTGGGCATTGAATGCCTGTTTATGCTGCCAGCGGCCATCTCCTTTTTCAAGGAGAGGGTTCCTCGGTCAGCGCCTTCATTGCCGCCATCTGCATCATGTTGATGGCCGCCGGGCTTTAGCCCTTTCAAACCCCGCAAAAGGCAATCTATGCCCGGGAAGGTTTTGTGGTAGTCGCCCTCGCCTGGATTCTCTAATGTCCCTGTTCGGTTGCCTGCCCTTCTATATCAGCGGGTATATCCTCACTTTGTGGACGCATTCTTTGAAATCGTCTCGGCTTCACTACCACTGGGTCCACCATCCTGACCGATGTGGAGATCCTCCCCATGGGCCTCCTCTACTGGCGGCAGCTTCACCCACTGGGTGGGCGGCATGGGGGTCTAGTCTTCCTGCTGGCCATCGTTCCATGGCAAAGGGGAGGGCTCGACCATCCATCTTAAAGGCGGAAAGCCCCGGCCCCGTGGTGCAAGCTGGTTCCCCGGATGCACCAGTCGGCTAAAATCCTCTACAGCATCTAAATCGTCATGACCATTGTGGAAATTATCCTTCTCCTCTTAGGGGAATGCCGTTGTTTGACAGTGTGCTACACTCCTTTGGCACCGCGGGCACTGGAGGTTTGGCATCAAAACGCCTCCCTTGCCGCTTATGACAGCGCTACTACCTCAATCGGTGATCACCGTGTTTATGGCTTTATTTGGGGTCAACTTCAACATCTTCTATTTCCTGCTGATCAAAGAGTATTCCCAGGCCCTGCACAATGAGGAACTGCGGCTGTACTTCGGCATCATGTTCGCCTCCATCGCCGCCATCACCTGGAATATCCTGCCACCATGGCGGCAGCTTCCGGGACGCCCTGCACCATGCGGCCTCTCCAGGTCCTCCGTGATGACCACCACTGGCTATGCCACTGCTAACTTTGACCTGTCGGAGTTCTCCCGGCTGATCCTCCTGCTTTTGATGTTCATTGGGGCGTCGGCGGGCTCCACTGGAGGGAGGCATCGTGCGCCCGGCTCCTGATATTGATCAAATCCGCCGCCCGGACATCCGTTCCTCCTCTCCCCGCACCGTCAAAGTGGCCAAAATGGACGGCAAGGTGTTGGATGACCAGGTCATCCGCAGTGTGGATGTCTACATGATCTGCTATTTCTGATTTTCGGTTTTCCATGTTGTTCATCTCAGTGGACAATTTTTCCATGACCACCACCATCAGCGCGTGGCCCCTGCCTCAATAACATCGGCCCGGGGCTGGATATTGTCGGCCCGGTAGTGGCAACTTCTCCCAGTTTTCCGATTTCAGCAAGTTGGTGCTCACCGCCGATATGCTCATCCTACTGGCTGGAGATCTTTCCCATTTTGTTTCTGTTCGCCCCTCGGTGGCGCCAGAAACAAAAACAGCGGAGATCGCCGGCAGCTACCGAAGCCACCAGCAACATCGACCTGTAAATACTAAAAAACTCCTTGGAAGACAGTTTCCAAGGGGAGTTTCTTTGTCTGTATGGCCAATATAGAAGGTATCACCTGTGATCCCGTGGCCCTTTTCCGCGTTTACCCAGGAGAGATGATCTCCCCTTCTCTTACCCCCGCAGGGTAGCTGAGCCGGTGGGGTTTCAGCAATAGGTCCAGGCCGTCCTCAATGGACGGCACCAGGATATCCGCCACAGCCAACGTTTTGGCAGAGCACCCTCTTTGCCAGAACTGCCACGGAGATTCCCGCTCCTTCCAGCATCTCCGGTCGTTGTTCCCGTTGCCGATGGCCATGGTGGACTCCCCGGCCCAGCCGCTCCACCAGGCGGAGCTTCTCCTGGCTACCGCTCCACCGCCGTATACCAGCACCTCCAATGGGAGCCCGGCGCACTGGGCCTTGACAGTGCCGTTGGTGTCGGCGGTGATTACAAACACCTGGATCCCCTGGGCTGCTATTCTTCAATCCTCTCCGCCGCGCCGGGCAAGAGTTCCCCATCCAGCGCAATGGTTCCGTTGTAATCCAGCACCAGGTTTCACCGCCTGCCTCCCCAGCCGGGGATTTCCAGCTCCAGCATCCCATCCATCCTTTCTTCGCCTCACAGCAGTAGATAAAGGGCCTGTCTTCCCCTTTCAGAAGCAGTGTTTTATTCGGTCATCAAGGTGACGACAATCCGCACCGTCTGGGCAAACTCCGCCAAGTTCAGCTTCTCTTTGAGCTGTGGACGTCGGTCATGCCTGCAGGCCAGTCCACAGCCATATAGCCATGTCCCGCCATGATATTGGAATCTCCGCCGCCTCCGCCGATGATCTGTTTGGGGTGATCCTCTTTCACGTAGGCGGCATAGCACTGTTTTGTAATAAAGGATTCCGGTCCAGCTTGGTGGGTAGTCGTAGCTGACCTGGACATCCACCTGGGCGCCGAATGCAGCGGCGGCCTCCTCACAGGATTTGCGGACTTTCAATCCCGCCTCCAGGGTTTCGGCGCTGTGGGAGCGGGATTTCCGCAGTAAAGAAAGCGCTGTCCGAGACCACATTGGTCTGTCCGCCGCCTTCCACCTCGGCCCACATTGAGGTGGTCTCCGGGTCGATCCGACCGAAGTGCACCCCGGCGATGGATTTGGCCATGGCGCAGCAAGCGTTGACGCCTTTTCCGGCTCGATGCCCGCATGGGCCTTTTGCCGGTGAAGGTGGCAACTATCCCCACCTTAGCGGGTTCTTCATGGTCAGCTGACACCAGGGAGCCGGCAGAATCGATGACGTAGATATTTTCGTGGGCAGTTTGGAGAAATCAAAGTTTTAATGCCCATCATGTTCAGCTCTTCACAAATGGTAAAGAGGAAGTACATCTCCCGGTGGATGTTGTTTTCCTTTGACGTAGTCGTAAGCCTCCATAATGGTGGCGATGCCAGCTTTGTCGTCAGCGGCCAAAATGGTGTCCCCACTGGAGACCAGGTAGCCGTCTTTGACCACCGCTTGATGCCGGGCCGGGTTCCACCGTATCCTGGTGGGCATTGAAGCAGATCGCCTCCATAGTGCCGGGATGTGGACTCAAGATGTTGCTGCCGTTGCCGCCGAATTTTTCACCGGCCTGGTCCCGGTAGACCTCCAGCCCCTTATTTTTAAAGTAGGTTTCCAAAAAATCCGACATGGGCTTCTCTTCATAGGATACGCTGTCGATGGCGATCATTCCAGCAGCCATCCAAAGGCGTTTTTCATTGACCCGCATAAAGTTCTCCGGCGGTGGCGCCGGCTGCGCGCTTGCAAGATTTTCCTTTCTCCAGTATACCAGCCCCAGCGCGGCATTGCAACGGACCGCCCCTGCAAAATCACTTAGGAGGAATTTTGTGCAATTCCCCACGGATTTTCCAAACAAGAACAACCGTCTCCTCTGGAAGTACTGCCCGGTAGTTCCCATCCTGCCGCTTCCGGCAAAAAAATGGAGAAATCTTGTCCTCAAAAGGAAAATAAGCCAAAATCAGCGGTGATTTATCAAAACTTCGGTGAATTTAGATAATTTTTCTCTAGTAAAAAGGTATCTTTTCACCCGATCGTGATAGAATGAAAATGAAATTTAATAGATTCAAAATTTCAAATTTTATTCCTATTTTCTTTTTCATTCTATTTTTCCTGCATTTTGATTTTTTGAGGTGATTTTCATGCAAAAACAAATCAAAAAAGTTCTTGTGGCCAACCGGGGTGAAATCGCCATCCGGGTGTTCCGCGCCTGCTATGACCTCTCCACCGTGGCCATCTACTCCAAAGAGGATAAATACAACCTGTTCCGCACCAAAGCGGATGAATCCTACTTAATCGGAGAGACCAAAAGCCCCCTGGCGCCTACCTAGCCATCGATGAGATCATCCGATTGGCCAAGCGCAAGTGGACGCCATCCACCCCGGCTACGGTTTCCTGTCGGAGAACGCTGACTTCGCCCGCGCCTGTGAAGAGGCCGGCCTCATCTTCATCGGTCCACCTCCTCGGTGCTGGCCAGCATGGCGACAAACTGAGCGCCAAAGATATCGCCCCGCTGCGGCGTCCCCACTATCCCCTGGCACTACCGAACCCTGGCCTCTGAGGATGCCCTACAGAAGGCCTGAGTACTGGCTATCCTGTGATCTTGAAGGCTTCTGCCGGAGGTGGCGGCCGGGCATGCGGCGGGCAACACCCCCAGGAGCTGGCCGACGCCTTCCAGCTGTTGAAAACGAGTCCCGCAAAGCCTCGGCAGCGAGGACATCTTCCTGGAAAATACCTGGAAAATCCCAAACACATCGAAGTGATCCTCGCCGACCAATACGGCAACTATCGTCCACTTGTCTGAGCGGGACTGTCTCAGTCCAGCGCCGTACCAGAAGGTGGTGGAGTTCACCCCCGCCTTCACCCCTGCCCGGAGGAGCTGCGGCGGGAAATCCACTCTGATGCGGTAAAGATCGCCCGGGAGGCCGGTTATGTCAACGCCGGCACAGTGGAATTCCTGGTGGCTGCCGACGGCCGTCACTACTTTATTGAGATGAACCCCCGCATCCAGGTGGGAGCACACCGTCACCGAGATGGTCACCGGCATCGATATCGTCAAGGCCCAGATCAACATTGCTCAGGGCCTGCCCCTCTCCCACACATCCATCGGCATCCCCAGCCAGAGGCGGTGAGCCAGCGAGGTTACGCCATCCAGTGCCGGATCACCACCGAGGACCCCCGCAACAATTTCTGCCCCGGACACCGGCAAGATCACCACTTACCGTTCCGGCGGAGGCTTCGGCGTCCGTCTGGATGCGGGCAACGCCTTCACTGGGGCAGATCACCCCCTTTACTACGACAGCCTCCTGGTCAAGATCACCACCTTCGACAACTTGAAGGCACCGCCCGCAAGATGCTCCGGGCCATTGCGGAAATCCGCATCCGGGGCGTCAAAACCAACATGTCCTTCCTCAACAACATCCTAACTCCACCCGGTGTTCTTGTCCGGCCGGTGCCACACCCAAGTTCATCGACGACACCCCTGAGCTGTTCGCCACCACCGAGTCCAAGGACCGGGCCACCAAGGTGCTCAAATACCTGCAACATCATCATCCAAAACCCGGAGGCCCCGGAACGCACCTATGAAGCCCCCACGGGTGCCGGATTTCACCGACGTCCCCGCCCTACCGGCCTGAAACAGTACCTGACTCAGCACGGCCCCCGAGGGCCCTAAGGATTGATCCTCAGCCAGAAGAAGCTGCTGATCACCGACACCACCTGCGGGACGCCCACCAGTCTCTGCTGGCCACCCGGGTCCGCTCCGGATCTGATTACCATCGCAGCCGCCACCAGCCACATTTTAAACGGCGCCTTCTCTTTGAGATGTGGGGCGCCACCTTCGACGTGGCCTACCGGTTCCTCCACGAACTTCCCCTGGGAACGGCTGATGAGCTGCGGCGCCAAAATCCTCAACATCCCTTTCCAGATGCTGATTCAGCGCAAACGCCGCGCTCAACTACCCGACAACGTCATCAAGGAATTCATCCGAGGCGGCAAGAAGCGGTATTGACATCTCTTTCCGGGTGTCTGATGCCTCAACTGGATTCCCGGCATGGAGCTTGACCTCTGGAAGAAGTAGCCGCCGCAGGCAAGTGGCCGAGGCTTCCATCTGCTAGCACCGGTGACATCCTCGACCCCAAAGAGGATAAATACCCCCTCCAATACTATGTAAACCTGGCCAGGAGCTGGAGAAGCGGGCGCCCACATCCTGTGTATCAAAGACATGGGCGGTCTCAAGCCCACGCCGCCAAGAAGCTGGTCAAAACCTTGAAGGAGGAGGTGGGCCTGCCCATCCACCTGCACACCCACGAGACACTAGCGGGCAACCAGATCGCCTCCTATTGCTGGCCGCCGAGGCCGGGTGGCTATTGTGGACACGCCGCCTTCCTCCTCTCCCTTCCCTGTCCAGCCAGCCGCTCGATGAACTCCCTGGTATACGCCCTGCAAAATGGCGAGCGGGACACCGGCTTCGACCCGGCAGAACTGCAAAAACTATCCAACTACTGGCTGATGTCCGCAAATTCTACCAGGAATTTGAAGCGGATATCCACACCCCGGAGACGGAGATTTACCGCTACGAAATCCCCGGCGGCCAGTAAGTACACCAACTTAAAACCTCAGGTGGAGAGCCTGGGCCTGGGCCACCGGTTCGATGAGGTCAAGGAGATGTTCCGCACTGCCAACCTCCTGCTGGGCAACCTGATCAAGGTGACCCCTCCTCCAAAATGGTGGGTGACCTGGCCATCTTATGGTGCAGAACGGCCTGACCCCGGAGAACATCCTGGAGCGGGGCAGGATTTGACCTTCCCGATTCGGTCATCGGCTACTTTAAAGGGATGATCGGCCAGCCCCGCAAGCTTCCCCAAGGAGCTCCAGAAGGTGGTCCTCGGGGAGGAACCCATCACCTGCCGCCCCGGCGAACTCCTTCTCCCGCGGATTTTGAAGCCATCCGTGCCGCTGGAGGGAGTTCTACCCGAACCCCACCAACCGGGATATCATTGGTTACTGCCTGTATCCCAAAGTGATGGAGGACTCCCCTGCGCTACTGGGAATCCTACGGCGACATCAGCCGGATGACCACCCCGCCTTCGGCGGACTGACCCGGGCGAAACCACCGAGCTGGCCATTGAGGACGGCAAGACCCTGATCATCAAATACATCGGGCCTGGCGAACTCAACGCCGACGGCACCCGGTTCCTCCAATTCGGGCTCAACGGCGCCCGCCGGGATATCGCCGTGGAGGACAAAACCGCTCCCGCCGCCCAGGAACATGTCCGCTTGGCCGACCTCTCTGACCAACTCCGTGGGGTCCAGCATCCCCTGGTGCGGGTGAGCAAGGTCCTGGTCAAATGGCGACAAGTCGAGGAAAACCAAGTCCCGCCATCATCGAGGCCATGAAGATGGAGACCAGTGTCTGTGCCCGGATGGCGGCACCGTCAAGGGAACCTGGTCAAGAAGGCCAGTCGGTCAAAGCCGGCGAACTGCTCATCACCATCCAGTAACCCAGCCCTCCCCGCTATGGGCGCAGGACTTACCCAAAAAGAGGAATCCCAGTGGGACTCTCTTTTTATGGGGCGCGCCGCCTCTGATCTCTCTTTGCTTCCAAACAGCTGGATGGGGTTACTCCTCATTCTCAAACCGGTACAGCAGATACTGCTGTAGGAATATCGAAAGGCCAAATGCCAGCCCCACTGCAATGAGGAGCGCCAGCATGTCATAGGCTTCCAGCCGGAGCACTGACATGGACAAAATTGCCGCTGCCAAAATAAGTGTCAAGGCAAATTTGTTGGCGATGGCCATGGCGCGGTAGGCGTTTGCCTGGAAGCGGTCCATCAGGGTGTGGACATTTTTCCCTCAATAAAAGCCAAAACCCGAAAAAGCAAAGAAAGAAGAAGGTCGGCGTGGGCAAAATTTCAGTAATATGGTAGATTTTGGGAGGAACCCTGCAACCCCCACGAATCCAAGTATGCCCAATATGCCCAGCTTGGGGAAATCGTCCTGGTGTATTGGCTCTTCTGTTTTGTCATTGTATCAGCTCCATTCTCATAAGCGCCCTACGAGAGGGCCGTTCCCGCAGTACCTCTTAGGATTCAAACACAAAAATCTCTTCAATGGGGCGCCCACCGCCCGGCTGATGTCCACTGCCAGCTTGAGGGAGGGGTTGTATTTTGCCACCTCCAGCCGGACGATGGTCTCCCGCCGGACTCCAACCCGCTGGGCCAGCTCTTCCTGTGAGGCCCGCCAGCTGCCGGTATTTCTTTAAATTGCTCTCGAAGTCAGGCATGTCGGCTCCCTCCTAGCGGGTCTCGTAGTAGTAGAGGGCGCCGGAGTAGGCCAGCAGCGTCCCCGCCCAGCCCAAGGCGCTGGCAATCACCATAAACTCCCTTGTGCCAAAGGGGAATCCGCCGGAGAACCCGATGATAAACAGCGCCAGCAGAGGAATGAAAAGGCCACATTCCGCGCTTTGGCGGCGTTCTCCCAGTAGCGCTCGTCCGGGGTTTCCCTAGTCACCTTGGCCACTGGGAAGTACCCGAAAAACCAGCCAGGAGAACCAGAATAGGTCAGAGAGTTCATGGGTGGTGAAATACCGGATTCCCAAAAACCCAAGAAATCCCAAAAATCCAAGCAGAAACTGTCTGCGGTGCCGATTGTTTGTCATAAGAACCGCTCCTTTCATTAGTGATTTATTTATCACTTTACGATACAAATATATCACTATCATTTTTCTTGTCAGGGCCTCCCTCGTTTTTTGCTGGAAAAATCTGACCGGAGAAAATGTGTCGGTTTTTTGAATTTTCCCCCTCTCCCTTGATTGAACCAGCCCAGTGCGGTACAATACTTTCTATAGCGCCGGTTTCCTCCGGCATCTTTCTACAAAAAGATAGGAGAACCCTTTTCGATGAATGGAACAAAAGATTGTAACCGCTCTGTGGCCAGCGCCGTGGCCCTTTCCCTGTTCGCCGGCTGCCAGCAGAAGACCTCCCCCTACCTGGTGGTGGATGGCAAAGAGGTCGCAGTCCCCTATGTCCTGAAAATTGGGGACGAGAAAATCTCTATGGAAGAGTATCGCTATTATTACCTCAACACCAAAGCCCAAGCGGAGATGTACATGGGCTCGATATCTGGGAGACAGTCCCTGAGATGGCTGACAACCTCAAAGCCACTTCCGAGAGCATGATCCGCCAGAGCCGGGCCATCCGCAAACTGGCCGCAGACAACAATGTCTCCCTGGATGATGAGGATCAAAAACCATTGACGAGCGCCTCGCCTCCAACAAGGAGAGCGCCGGCGGTGAGGAGGGCTACCAGGAAGCGCTCACCAGTATGTACCTGACCGAGCCCCTGCTGCGGAGTTTATCGGGGATGATATCCGCTGACCAAGACCGAGGAAGCCCTCTACGGCCCCGGTGGCAGCGAGGGAGATCACCGACCAGGATGTGACCGATTATATCCTGGGCAACTATGTCCGGGCCAAGCATGTGCTCATCAACAAGAGCGAAACCGGCGACGCGGCAGAGAATGCGGCGGCTGCAAAGCACAGAACGTTTTGGCCCAGGCCAAAACGGCGCAGATTTTGACGAGCTGATCAAACAGTACGGCCAGGACCCCGGCACCGAGGTTTACCCCGACGGCTACGTCTTCACCAAAGGGGAAATGGTGGAAGAGTTCGAAACCGCCGCCTTTGAACTGGCGGAAAACGGCATCAGCGATGTGGTGGAGACCACCTACGGCTATCATGTCCTGCTCCGCCTCCCCATCACCGACGAGTATATCGCCGAGAACAAGGACACCTACCGCCAGTCGATGATGGATGAAAAAATCACCCCCCTCCTGGAGGAGGCCTACGACAGCCCTCACCGTGGAAACCTGGGAGAAATACGACACCATCACCCTGAAACAGTAAAGTAACTGCTATTAAAACCCTCCGTAGAGGGGGTTTTTAGTTTTATGGTTTCTCTTCTGCCCGTGGCTAATACGCTTGGTTTAAATGGTGTTCAAGCTTCCCTGCAATGCAGTCAGCAGCACAATAATGCTCCAATATATAACAATTACAGCGGTGTAGCACTCCAGATAGCGGTAGGAGAAATTGATCTCCATCGTTGCTCCTCCCATCATATCCCGCAGGCCAATGGTGTAACACAAAGAAGTGGCTTTAAATAGGTCGATAAACGAGTTCATCAAGCTGGGAACCGCCACACGAGCGGCCTGGGGAACAATAACCCGGCGCATAGATTGGGAAAATGTAAAGCCGATGGATAAGGCGGCTTCATACTGCCCTCGGTCCACCGAACTGAGGGCCGCCCGGATATTCTCCCCCATAAAAGCGCCATAGCTCAGGGAGAGGATGGTGCAGACCGCCATAAAGCGGGACATCCCCGGATAAAGGGAAACACCTGGGCCATGCCGTAGTAAAGAAGAAATATCTGGGCGATAAAGGTGGAGCGAAAAAGACACATATACATTGGAGATTGGATAGAGCATCTTTACACGGAACCGCCGTATAAGGGCCAGAATCATCCCAAAAACAAGGGCCGCCAGCAATGACACAACAGCCACAGCAGCGGTAGTGGGCAAGAATTGTAAAATCTTTGGAAACACCTTCACAAAATATTGCACATTGAATGCACTGCTCACAAATACTTTCCTCCCCCAAAGATAAGGCAGGGCAGATACAGTTGAAACAACCTGTATTGCCCTGCCTTCTTATTCAGCTGCAACTATTTTGCCTGGCTTGCTTCATACTCCTTGGCAGCGTCCGACAGCATGGGGTCAAACCCACACCCATTTGATGCAGATTTCACTCAAAGTGCCGTCTGCTTCATCTCAGCAAGGGCTTTATCTACCTCTGCACGGATGCGGTCTCCCGCTCTGTTTTGGCAAAGGGGAAAGCATTGACTTCGGTGTAGATGGGATCGCCGATGGGTTTCAAGTGCAGGCCAGACTGTTTCATCGCGTAATCCAAGACCGGCTCTGCGTAGGGGCGGCGTCTACACGGCCCGCTTCCACCTCTGCAGCATAGTCAGGTCGAGGGGAAGGTCAAAATCAATTTTGCCCTCTGGATCCAGTGCCTTGATGTACTCGTGGGCTGCGCTCACTGTTTCCAGGGCGATCTTTTGCCGTAGAGGTCCTCAAACTTGGTGATTTCTGTTGTTTGACTCCTGAACAACCATCCGATAGGGCTGAAAAGTAAGGTTCGGAGAAGTTGTATATTTTCCTGTCTGGTGGGTGATGCTGATCTGCTTTGTGCAGAATCCACGCGGCCCGCATCAATGTCGCCAAAGGCAGCGTCCAGGTTTTCCACAACAAAGACGATCTCTTTGCCGGTTCGGCGGCCGATCTCTTCCCAAACCTCGATGTCGATGCCTTCCAGGGTCTCGCCATCCTCTTTCAGCTGGGTGAACATGGGTAGCTGCCCGCAGTCGCCACGCGGATGACGTTTTCATCTTCTGCAGTCCCGCTTTGTCCCTCGCTGCTGGTGCTGGAGCTGCTCCCAGAAGGGTAGAGGAGGGTTGGAACAACCGCTGAATACCGCTGCCAGAGCGCATACGGCCAGCAAAGAGGCTATCCATTTTGATCTTCATCACATAATCTCTTTTCACATAATTGTTGAGAAAATTGCATTTGGCAATCGTCCCACACAGGAAAAGGATAACAGCCTTCCGGCCCGTTGTCAGCAAAATTGAAATTATCAATGTCAGCTGATTTGGCTATAGAAAACACAAGCTTTGAAGATAGTGTTATTTGATTTCGCCCCCACAAAACGGATGGCCGCTTTGCCAGCTCTAAGGTGGGTCAACAAAGCTCCCCGAAAGGGAAAGCTGCTCCACCGCCAACGGCAGTTCGGTGCACCCCAAGATAAAGTAATCCGCCCCGGCAGCCTGCAGATCCTCCAGCATCCCTTGGAAAGGCGCGGGATCGGTCAGCCGCTCCCCCGCTTTGATCCGATAGATCCCATCCATGAGAATCTCCCTGATGGCGGTCGCCCGGAAGCAGATAGGCGACCCTTCTGGGAGAGGGCCTTCATAAATCCCGGTGCAAGGTTCCGGTGGTGGCCAGGATGCAAGCGGTCTTCCTGTGCAGCCGCACAAGCCTTAGCAGTAGACTCCAATATGCTGATAAAGGGGATTTTGTCTCCGGCTGCAGCCGGTCCAGAAAGTAGTGGGCCGTGTTGCAGGGCATGACGATGCAGCGCCGCAGGCTTCAAGTGGCGCAGGGCGTCCAGCATTTGGGGGACCGGATCCTTCCCCTTTAAAATGGCCGTGGTGCGGTCGGGGATCTGGGGTTGTTATCGATGTAAATGCGGATGTGATCGTTGTCCGAATCCGCCTTGGTCAAAGCGACGATCTTTTGAAACAGGTCGCGTGGCCATGGGGCCCATGCCGCCTAAAATACCAATGCTTTTGTGCATAAAATGTCCTCCTTATCGGTGCCCAGCGGGGAAAGCCCCATGATGGGGGTATTCGCCATTGTGGTTCTGTGGTGTCCCAAAATTGCTCCTTGAAACATTGTAGCACAACTCCCTGTAAAATGGAGGGGCCGTGCCTCGATTCCCCTGTCAAAAGACGCCGTCGTTTTCAAATGGATTTTGTCACTTTTTCCACACCTTCCCTTGTAAAAACAAAGGGAATCCGCTATACTGGAAGAAGTACATCACTACTTACAGCCATCTTATTTTCCGGATGCAAGGAGGAAATCCAATATGAAAAACGTTTGCACTGCTGCTTGCCACGCTGCTGGTGTTTGCAGGCTGCAAGGCCACTGACCCCAAAGATGCGTTTTCAGCGCTTTGGAACGAAACAGTGAGGTCAAAAACGCCCATGAAGTTGCAGCCATTTCCCTGGTGATGGACAACGAAGGCTCCCCTTATACCTTTATGGACATCCAGTTGGAAGGCGACGTCAGCCTGGAAACCTACACATGAGCGGTGAAATACAACTTCAGCCTCTGGACATTTGCGCGAAGATGGAGCTCTACAAAAGGGGAGGATGCTGCCTTGTCAAAATGCCCATTGTCGCCAAATACGTCCAAATGCAGTCAGAGCTGTTCATCTACAACCCTGAAGAGATGAAGTCCCTGCAGGACTTGGTCTCCCAGGAGAGCAAGAGCCTTTACGAGCAGATGGGAATCCCTCCAGATCAACAAAGGGTCGGATATCGTTGCCTCTTTTGAGTTGGACGGCGCTGCAACCAAATCCTTCCTCACCGATGTATTGGTGGATAAAATTCTGAAAAACCCGGAATTGCGGGAAAAATCCATTGAACAATCCTTCCAATCCCAAAGAAGACCTGGGAGGAATGGCAGCTTTGAGGATTTCACCGAAGAGGATTGGGCCTCTATGCGGGAGGAAGCTGCCACCGGCCTACGACGAACAGATGGACAGCTACTGCGAGATGATTGAGAAGATGGAGATCACCTCCTGAAGGGGCAGTCCACCATCGGCAGCAAGAGTTCGGAGTCTTCAGTTTGAGTTTTCAAAAGCATGGATTACACTCCATGACGATGAAATACAGCGCGGCCCTCCAACATCAACAAGGTCCAGGAAATCTCTTCCCCTGGAAGTGAGCCCTCCGGCATCGTCAAGCTGGATGACATCTCCGGGGAAGGTCAGCGTGGACGACCTCAACCCATTCTTTGGCATGATCCAGCGGATGCAAGAGGAAGCTGGAAAGATTGGGAGGACAGCCAGGATGATCTCCCCACCTCGGTTCTGCCGGAGACCGGCACCCTGCCCGGCCTTCCCTCTAACCCCCTCCCCAAGGCCCTGTGAACCAAGTTCACAGGGCCTTTGTATCCCGGCAGATCCACGTAAAGCTCCCCAGCCTGATTCCAAATGGTGCCTCATCTATGCGCCCTTCCCTGCAAATGCGAAATTTGGGTGAATTTTCGGCGGAATAGATGAAAATCCTGCTCAATATGCTATAATAACCCATTCCCTTCCCCATTCCCGTCAGGCATGGGCTGTGGAAAAGTAAGAAAGTTTGTGAGGAAGTGTGACATGGCATCTTTCAGGACGCAAAACGAATTGTAGTAAAAGTGGGTTCCTCCCACTTTGACCTATGAAACCGGCATGATCAACATCCGCCGGGTAGAAAAGCTGGTCAAAGTTTTGGCGGACCTGCGCAACAGCGGCAAAGAAATTGTGCTGGTATCCTCCGGCGCGGTGGCTGTTGGCGTCGGCAAACTGGGCCTGAAAGAGCGACCTCGACACACCTTCCAAGCGGCGGCAATTTCGTCGGCCAGTGCGAGTTGATGTACCTTTACGATAAGCTGTTTGCCGAGTACAACCACAATGTGGCCCAAATCCGCTGACCGGGACATTGTGGAGGTGGAAAACGGACCGAAAACGTGGTCAACACCTTCAACCGGCTGCTGGAGATGGGGTGATCCCAGTGGTCAATGAAAACGATACCGTAGCGGTAGAGGAGATTGAATTCGGCGACAACGATACCCTCCGCCATTGTGGCCACCTCTGGTGTGCGGATGCCCTCATCCTGATGAGCGATATCGATGGCCTCTTACACCGCCAACCCCCATGAAAATCCAAATGCCACCCTCATCCGCCGGGTAGAAACCATCGACGACTCCATCCTCTCCATCGCAGGCGGAGCGGGCTCCAACCGGGGCACCGGCGGGATGATCACCAAAATCCACGCCGCACAGATCGCCTGTTCCAAGGGGATTGATATGGCCATTATACTAAGGGGAAAACCCCGATCTGCTCTACGATATGATGGAGGGCAAAGAGGTCGGCACCCATTTTATAGGAGGGAACACCAAATGATTCAACTAGGTAAACGGGCAAAAGTAGCCTCCCGCGGCTTAAAAATCGCCTCCACTGCGACAAAAAACAACGCCTTACTCGCGATTGCAGACGCCCTTTGTGATAATATGGAGATGGTCATTTCCGCCAACCAAAAGGACATCGCCGCCGCCCGGTCCTCCGGCATCAGCGAGGCGATGATCGACCGGCTCACCCTCACCGAGTCCCGCATCCGTCTATGGCGGACGCGGTGCGCCAGGTGGTAAAACTGGAGGACCCGGTGGGCAAGGTGGAAAACGGTTTTACCCGGCACAACGGTCTGCGCATCTCCAAAACAAAGTCCCTCTGGGCGTAGTAGCTATTATCTTTGAATCCCGGCCCAACGTGACAGTGGACGCCGCCGTCCTCTGCCTCAAATCCGGCAACGCCTGCATCCCGGGGCGGCAAGGAGGCCATCCACTCCAACAAGGCTTTTGGCCGGCATCATGCGCCAGGCCATCGCTGGAGCGGCATCAGCCCGGATGCCATCCTGTTGGTGGAGGACACCTCCCGAATCCGCTGCTCAGCTCATGCGGCTGAACGGCTATGTAAGATGTCCTCATCCCCGGGCGGGGGGGCTGATCAAATCGGTGGTGGAGAACGCCACCGTCCCGGTCATCGAAACCGGCGCTGGCAACTGCTTTTATCTTTGTGGACGACAGCGCCAACTTTGACATGGCCGCCAGCATCATCGACAACGCCAAAACCAGCCGTCCCTCGGCCTGCAATGCGGTGGAAAACGTGCTGGTCCACCTATCGCCCCCGCCTTCCTGCCCAGATGGCCGAAGCCCTCGCCATGCCGGGTGGAGATCCGCGGGTAGCAGCCGAGACCTGTGCCATCCTTCCCAGCGCCAAGCCCGCCACCGAAGAGGATTTCTACACCGAGTACAACGACTATATCCTAGCTGTCAAAGTGGTTTCGGGGATTGATGAGGCCATTTCCTTCATCGAGAGCCACTCCACCCACCACTCGGAAGCGATCATCACCGAAAGCGCCCACAGCCAGCAGTTCCTCTCCAGGTGCGGATTCGGCTGCGGTGTATGTCAACGCTCCACCCGGTTCACCGACGGCGGCGAGTTCGGCTTCGGGAGATTGGCATCTCCACCCAAAGCTCCATACCCGCGGCCCATGGGCCTTTGAATTGACCACCACAAAATACATCATCTTTGGCGACGGCCAGATCCGTTAGCCAAACGGGAGAATTGTTATGTCGAGTACTACCCCTATGCCCCAGCCCAGGCGGCGAAAACCGCCGTGCAGCGCTGGGCGCCCTCTTCCTGGTGCTGGCCGTCATCGGTCCTGGCAACGGTGGGGATGCTGTCCATCAACCTGACCCAGCAAGTCCTGGACAATTCCAAGAAAAGGCCAAGTTTGAGGGATGCTGCTTCCCGTCCTCATGTTTGACCCAGTCCCTTTGAATCCTGGCGGACCGGACCCCTGCCATTTTGCAGTATTCCCTCTGGTCAGCTTTATACAGCGACAAGCGGGACAGCTACGTCTACAGCGACAATGGCCTCTGATGGTGCCGGTTTCTGATGTGGACGTGGAGTGCGCCAAGCTGTTCGGCCCCGACATCAAGCTGGAGCACAAATCCTTCGGAGACCTCAACATCACCTATACCCTAAACACGGAGAGCAACGTCTATGATCCCAATAGCCGCCCAGTTGGATACTATACCCCAAGGTGAGAAAATCTCCAAAAGGGCGACACCTACACCCTGACCGTGGGGTATCTGCCGCCGGGCAATGCCTGGACCAGCGACCTCCCGGGACCAAATACGAGCCCACCCCTGACAAATACATGCTGTATGTAATGAAAAGTCAAGGGGGCTACAACGGTTGCCATCCGCGACCTGCCTACCAACAACGCCAGCAGCGGCATGGGTATCCCCGGCTAACTGGTTGATGTTTCAGGGCTGGGCGTGTATACTAAACTTTGTAAACCGGTCCTATGACTGACGGAATGTGGGAGCACCCACAGTAGATCGAGGAGAGCCGACCGTCTGGGCAATTTTGCCCGGATGGCCGGCTCTTTTGTCATTTGAAAGGAGACTTCCCCTATGAACGAACTGGCGCTGAAATACGGCTGCAACCCCAACCAACCGAGGCCAAAACCGCAAAGATTTGCCTCGGACTGCCGTCATCACTGTGCTGCTGAACTACCGCCCTGGTTACATCAACCCTGTTGACGTCTCACCAACTGGTGCAGCTGGTCAAAGAACTGAAGGAGGCTACCGGCCTACCCGCCGCTGCATCCTTTAAACATACACCTGCGGGGCTGCGGTGGCCGTCCCTAAGGAGCGATCCCTCAAGAAGATTTACTTTGTGGACGAAAGCCCCTCCTCCTTAGCCACCGCCTATGCCCGGGAGGGGCGCTGACCGATGTCCTCTTACGGGACTTCGCCCTCCTCGGATGTCTGCGACAAGTGAGACGTTTCGCCCCTATCAACTGGAGGTCTCCGATGGGGTATCGCCCCCGGCTATACCGAGGAGGCCCTGGCCATCCTCAAAGCCAAACGCAAAGGCAGCTACACGGTGCTGCAAATCGACCCCAGCTATGTCCCCGCCCCGGTGGAGAGCAAGGACGTTTTCGGAATCACCTTTGAACAGCACCGCAACGACGCCAAAATCACCGCAGAGCTGCTCACCAACCTGGTCACCGAGAACAAGAGAGATCCCCGATGAGGCCCGGCGGGATTTGATTGTCTCCCCATCACCCCCCAAGTACACCTGCAGTCCAATTCGGTCTGCTACGCAAAGGATGGCCATAGGCCATCGGCGTAGCCAAGCAGCAGTCCAGGTCCATCCGCACTCCGCCTGGCGGGCAACAAGGCGGACAACTGGTTCCTGCGGCAGAACCCCAAGGTCCTCTCCCTGCCCTTCCGGCCTGGCATCCGCCGCGCCGACCGGGACAACGCCATCGACGTCTACATCTCCAATGAGTACATGGACCTGCTGGCCGACGGTATTTGGGAGAATACCTTCACCGAAAAACCGGCCGTCTTCACCAAGGAGGAGCCGCCTGGCTCTCCCAGCTCACCGGCGTTCTTGGGGTCCGACGCCTTCTTCCCCTTGGGGACAACATCGAGCGGGCCCACAAGAGCGGCGTCTCCTACATCGCCCAGCCCGGTGGCTCGGTGCGGGATGACAACGTCATAGCCACCTGCGACAAGTACGGCATCGCCATGGCCTACCGGCGTCCGCTTGTTCCACCATTCAAGAACCCCTGTCTTTCCAAAGAAAGAACGAGGGGGGTTTTCACAAATTGGAGCCGACCAAAGAAAATAAATATACAAAATGTACTATTATCGTTATATATTATCTAATTTCAGACCGGCTGAGGTAAATTTATAATTTTAGTTTTAAATAATACAATTTGTATTTCCAGTTATTCGCCCAAGCCTCCGGCAGAGGGATTTCAAAGCCGGCAGGCGTTGGCAGGTGGCGTCAGCCACCCCTGGGCGGTGATCCCTTTGATGGCGGCGATGGCCCGGCCAGCGTGGGCAGCATAGTGGAATCGTGCACCGCTTGCCCCGGTAGGGCTCCGGGGCCATGTAGGGCAGTCGGTTTCAATGAGAAGGCGGTCCAAGGCGCGGCCTCCACCACCTCCCGGATGCGGCGGGCGTTTTAAAGGTAATGACCCCGGTGACCCCGATGTACATCCCCAGCCGCAGCACCTCTTTGGCGGTCTCCACCGAGCCGGAGAAACAGTGGACCACCCCTTTGGGCCGGTACTGGTTCAGCAGGCGCATAGTGTCCTCCACCGCCTCCCGGGAGTGGATGATCACCGGTATCCAGTTCTCCAGCCAGCTGGAGCTGGGCCTCAAAGGCGGGATCTGCTGGCGGGGATGTCCCATAGTGGTAATCCAAGCCGATCTCCCCTAATGGCCTTGACCTTTCCTCCCCGGCAAGTTCCCTGCAGGAGGCAAGGCTTTGAGGGGTAACCTCATCCGCCGCGTCTGGATGGCAGCCCACTGCCGAATAGAGGAAGGGGTACTCCTTTCCCAAGGCGATGCCCGCCCGGCTGGCTTCTAAATTGCAGCCGGCGTTGAGCACACGGCACACCCCCGTAGCAGGGAACGAGGACAGAAGTTCCCCTCTGTCCCGCAAAACCGTTCATCGTCATAATGGGCGTGGAGTCGAAGATGATGAACCATTTCCCCAGCCCTCCTAGCGGACTTTGAGCCGCAGGGGATGGCGCCATCCACAAATAGGACCTTGATTTCTCGCCGCAGCCTCGGCCGCCAGGATCATCCCCTCAGAGGGGACACCCCGCAGTTTGGCGGGCTTCAGGTTGGCTACCAGCACCAGCTTTGCCGATCAAATCTTCTGGGTGTAGAACTTGGCGATGCCAGATACCACTTGGCGCCGCCCATACCGTCATCCAATTGAGTTTCAGCAGCTTATCCGCCTTGGGAACTGGTTCGCGGTCACCTGGGCCACCCGCAGTTCCACCTTGGCAAAGTCGTCGATGTCGATGAGGGAAACCACCGGCCTCCTCTCTTCTCTGCCTTGGGAGCAGCAGCCTTTGCAGCGGCCTCCATTTTGGCTTTCGGTCCGCTTCCAGCTCGGCCAGTTCTTTCGCCATATCAATGCGAGGGAACAGAGTCTCCCCTTCACAGTGACGTTGACTGGCAGCAGGCCAAAGATCCCGGCAGAAGCGTACTGGCTGATCTCCTCCCAGCGCCGATCTGCTCAAAAATCTTGGGGTGGTAGAGGGGATAAAGGGGTCAGCAGGATGGCGCACACCCGGATGGTCTCCACCAGGTTGTACAGCACGGTGGCAAGCGGGCCTTGTTGGCCTCATCCCGGCTCCAGGACCCAGGGGCGGTCTCGTCCACATATTTGTTGGCGCGGCTCACCACCTTGAACACCCTCGATAAGGGCGTTCTGAAGGCGTATTTCCATCTGCTCTCATATTTGGCCTGAAGGCCACCCACCATGGCGATCAGCTCATCGTCCAGGGGATCAGCCTGGCGCTCCTCTGGCAGGGTGCCGCTGAAGTATTTCTCAATCATCGAAACGCTGCGGGAAACCAGGTTGCCCAGGTCGTTGGCCAGATCGGAGTTGATGCGGGTGATCAGCCCCTTCGTTGAGAACACACCATCCGACCCAAAGGGGAATTCCGGCAGGAGGAAGTAGCGGATAGCATCCACCCCATACCGCTGGCAGAGGACGACCGATCCACCACATTGCCTTTGGATTTGCTCATCTTGCCGCCTTCCAGCAGCAGCCAGCAATGGCCGTACACCTTTTGGGCAGGGGGGTCTAGGCCATCAGCAGGCGGGCCAGATGATGGAGTGGAACCGCATGATCTCCTTGCCCACAAAGTGGACGTCTGCGGGCCAGTATTTCAAAATCATCGTATTTGTCGTTCATGTAACCCAAAGCGGTGATGTAGTTAGAGAGGGCGTCCACCCAGACGTACACCACATGGGCGGGGTCAAAGTCCACCGGGACGCCCCATTTGAAGGAAGTCCGGGTGACACAGGTCCTCCAGGCCGGGCTTAATGAAGTTGTTGATCATCTCGTTGAGGCGGGACTGGGGCCCATGAAGTCGGGGTGCTCCTCATAGTACTCCACCAGCCGCTGGCTGTACTTGGACAGCCGGAAAGTAGGCCTCTTCGGCGTCGTGGACTTCCCGGCCGCAGTCGGGGCATTTGCCGTCCACCAGCTGGCTCTCGGTCCAGAAGGATTCACAGGGGGTGCAGTATTTGCCCTTATAAGTGGATTTGTAGATGTCCCCTTGGTCATACAGCTTTTAAAGATGCGCTGCACTGCCAGCTCGTGGTAATCGTCGGTGGTGCGGATAAACCGGTCGTTGGAAATGTTCATCAGCTTCCACAGATCCTGGATGGCCACCACGTCATCTACATACTGTTTTGGGTTTTGCCCACCGCCTTGGCTTTCTCCTCAATCTTCGCCGTGCTCGTCGGTTCCAGTGGAGGCATGACGTCATAACCCTGGAGGCGTTTATACCGGCCACATCGGTGGCCACGGTGCAGTAGCTGTGGCCGATGTGCAGTTTATCCGATGGGTAAATTGGGGTGGTGATGTAAAACTTTTTATCGCTCATTGTTTCTCCTCCTCCTGTAGGGGCCGTTGATCCCGATGACAGCCCTATAGGTACCCGTCAAAGACGGGTGATCCATTGAAATATACTGTTTTATTATACCACCGTTTTTTCCCAAACTCAACCAATCGCCCCTCTCCCATCCGCTTTTGCCCTTCCCGCCGTGGATATCCCATCAAAAACTTCTAGTATAAAATATATTATATACAAAAAGAGCAACCGAACGGCTGTCCTCTCTTTTTTCATTTCTATTTGCCATCCTGCTCTATCTCAGAAGGCCCTCTTCCGGGTGACCTCCACCAGCAGCTTGATGATCCGCTGGTTCTCCTGTTCCAAAACGGTGATGGTCAGATTTTATATGTGAAGCTCTCCCCACTTCGGGGATGTGCTCCAGCATCTCCATAGCCAGCCGCTTATGGTGTTGTAATCGCTGTCAAAGGAGCGGTCATCCACCCCAGTTGTTCAAACATCTCAGACGTTCATGTCGCCGGTGACTTCATAGCGGTTTTCGCCCACCTGGACCAGTTCTTGAACCTCTTCCTCATCTTCATCCCAAATATCGCCCACCAGTTCTTCCAGCAGGTCTTCCCATGGTGACAATACCCATGGTGCCGCCGTAATCATCGGTGACCACAGCAATGTGGACTTTGTTGCGTTTAAAATCCGACAGCAAGGTGGAAATCTTCTTGGTCTTGTGTACAAAGAGGGGTCGCTGAGAAGGCGGCGCAGGTCGATCTCCCCGCCCCGGATGATGCTTTCCAGCAGGTCGCGGGCCTGGAGGATGCCGATGATGTTGTCGGTGCTGCCCTGGTACACCGGGATTCGGGTTTAACGGACTCCATCACCGTTTGATGGTCTCCTCAATGGGGTCATCGATGTCCACCGCGATCATATCCACACGGGGGTAATAACCCCTGGGCATCGATTTCATCAAATTCCAAAGCAGATTGGACCAGGTCGCTCTCCTGTTCTTCCAGCACCCCTCGCCCTCAATGGTTTCGATAATCACCTTCAGTTCCTGCTCGGTCACCGAGGGGCTGTTGTCCCCGATCCGGTGAAGCGGCCATCATGCCTTTGAGTTTTACAAAACCACACAAAGGGTTTTAGCACCGTCATCAGCATGCCCAGAGGGCAGCAAAGCGCAAAGCCAAGGCTTCGCTGTTCTCCCTTGGCATAGCTTTGGGAAGGATCTCACCAAAATCAGCACCAGCACAGTCATCACTGCTGTGGAAATTGCCGCGCCAGACGCGCCAAACAAATTTGTGAACAAGATGGTGGCGATGGATGTGGAGGCGATGTTCACCACATTGTTGCCGATGAGAATGGTGGAAAGGACATTGTCATAGTCCTCGGCGATTTCCAAGGCTCGCTGCGCCTTGGTGCTGCCGCCGTCCACATAGTTGCGCAGGCGTATTTTGTTGACGGTGGAAAATGCGGTTTCGAAGCGGAAAGAATGCGGATAGAAGGATCAACACCACGATGGATGCGAACATGACCCAACTGCTACTGTCCAAACTGTCTCAACTCCAATTTCATTTACTGTATTTTTAGGCTTGTTAGTTACTAATTGTATCAGAAACCCGGCGTTCCCTCAATGGGTCAAAAGGGTGGTTTCCACCGATTTTTCCCTTTCTCAGGGTTTTGCCCAAGGTGACCCTCGCTCAAATCCTGCCGCCCGCTAGGTCGCCCGCACAAGCCCGCTTCCATTTCACTTTTCCCCTTCCCAACAAAACATGAAAAGGGGACCGACTATTTGCCCACCTCTTCCGGGTCGTCGGGCTGATATTCCAGGATATCCCCGGCTGGCAATCAAGCGGCAGATGGCGTTCAGAGTGGAAACCGGATGGCGCTGATTTTCCCGTCTTGATATTGGAGAGGTTGACGTTGCTGATGCCCACCTGTTCTGCCAACTGGTTGAGAGAAATTTTCCGGTCGGCCATCACACGGTCCAATCGCAGGATAATTGCCATAGCCCCGCCCCTTTATAACGTCTCGTCCGCCTGGAGCTGTAACTCTATCCCGTATTCAAAGATCAGCCCCACCTAGAGAGGCCAGGCCCATCAACGGCAGCAACAGATAAAATAACCACGGGCGAACCGCCAAGGGTGATTTCCAACTGGAAGGGGACGCCGTACATCATCGACAGGGCATAGCTGTTTGTGATGTTGAACACTGGTGCAATAAGAGCGGTGGAAATGCCCATCCGTTTCAGCCGCTTGGCGGTCGGGATGGAAAATGGGGTATATTCTTCCCCTGCGGCATCCTGGAAAATTTTGACTAAGCAATGGATGGAGTAGGCGGCCAACCCATTAATGCTGGTGGAAACCACAATGGCAGAAAGGGTTTCCCCTCGGACGCTGAACTCATCCGGCAAGGGAGCGGGCAGTGGCCCATATCGGGTAGAGCTGTTCTTTAAGCCGTAGTAGACCGTCCCCGTAGGAACACCCGAAATCCTCTTCCGAAGAGACAGCGCAGTACAAAAGGCCGATCATCCCGCTTAGAACCGACAGCCACAACAGGATGCTGGCCCGCTTTGATCCCAGGCCCACCAGTTTGCTGTATTTGCGAAAGCGTTCAATTTTAGGTTCATTCCAATCCCCATCTAGTTTCTGCCTTCAGTATAACAAGGAATATACTGTTTTTCAATATATTTTTAATGTTTATCGTTAAATATTTCTCGTTTTTATTTCCCCGTTTTCTTTCTCATAATCGCGTCCAGGTTCTCGAGCTTAAGTCTTCTTCTCTACCCGTTTCCCCTTTTCAACAAAAAAAAGCGGAGGGCAGTGCCCTCCGCTTAAAACAGGGATATTATTCAGATTTCCGTTTGGCCTCCACGGCAGCCAGCGCATCCTTGCGGGACAGGTTGATCCGGCCCTGGGAATCGATCTCAGTGACCTTGACCAGGATCTCGTCACCGACGGTGACTACATCCTCTACCTTCTCCACCGTTTGGTATCCAGCTTGGAAATATGAACCAAGCCCTCCTTGCCAGGGCGATCTCCACAAAGGCGCCAAAGGCCATCAGGCGGGTGACACGGCCCTTGTAGATGGCGCCCACCTCAGGGTCCATGGCGATGGTCTTGATGATCTGGATGGCCCGTTTTGCCCTTCAATATCAACGGAGGAGACAAAGACGCTGCCGTCGTCCTCAATGTCGATCTTGACGCCGCACTCGGCGCTGATCTTTTGAATGACTTTGCCGCCGGAGCCGATGACTTCGCGGATCTTGTCGGGGTGGATCTTGATGGTCAGCATCTTGGGCGCGTATTTGGAAAGCTCCGCTCTGGGGGCGGGGATGGCTTTGAGCATGATGTCGTCCAGGATGTGGATCCGGGCGGCGCGGGTCTTTCAAAGGCCTCTTTGATGATGTCATAGGTCAGGCCGTCGTTTTGATATCCACCTGGATGGCGGTGATGCCTTTATGGGTACCGCCTACTTTGAAGTCCATATCGCCGAAAAAGTCCTCCAGCCCCTGGATATCGACCATGGTCCTCCAGCGGTCGCCCTCGGTGATCAAGCCGCAGGAGATACCGGCCACCGGGCTTTCAGGGGAACGCCAGCGTCCATCAGAGACAGGGTGGAACCGCAGATAGAACCTTGGGAGGTGGAGCCGTTGGAGGACAGAACCTCAGAGACCACGCGCAGGGCGTAGGGAACTCCTCCACCGGGGGGAGCACCGGCACCAGAGCCTTCTCCGCCAGGGCGCCGTGGCAATTTCCGGCGGCCAGGGCCTCTGGAAGGACGGGTCTCACCCACCGAGTAGGGGAAGTTGTACTGGTGCATATACCGTTTGGTTTCCTCGTTGTCAATGCCATCCAGCAGCTGGCTGTCGCTGATGGGGCCCAGGGTGGTGATGGTCAGCACCTGGGTCAGCCGCGGTGAACATGCCGGAGCCGTGGACGCGGGGGATCAGTCCAACTTCAGCCGCCAAGGGGCGGATCTCATCCAGGCCGCGGCGTCGACCCGCTTGCCCTCGTCCAGGAGCCAGAGGCGGACGACGAATTTCTGCAATTTGTAGATGCACTCGTCGATCTTGGCGATCTCCTCAGGGTAAACCTCGTCGAATTTCTCGTGGATCTCCGCCACAACGGGAGCTAGGCGCTCCTCGCGGATGTTTTTGTCGTCGGTGTCCAGGGCGGCCTTTACCTTGTCGATGGCGAAGTCCTTAATGGCCTCGAACATCTCGGCAGGCACTTCCTGGGAGACGAAGTTGATCTTGGGTTTGCCAATCTTAGACTGCACATCCCTTCAGGAAAGCGCACATCTTCTGGATTCCTGGCCGGTGATGATGGCCTCCAACATGGTGTCCTCGGGGACCTCATTGGCGCCGCACTCGATCATGCAGACCTTCTCCGCGGTGCCGGCGACGGTCAGGTTGAGGGTGGATTTCTCCCGCTCCTCAGCGTTGGGGTTGAGGACGATCTTATCGTCCACCAGGCCCACGCTGACACCGGCCACCGGCCCGTTCCACGGGATGTCGGAGATGGACAGGGCGAAGGCGGTGCCCATCAGGCCAGCGATCTCAGGGGAGTAATCGGGGTCGACCGACAAAACGGTCATCACTACCGACACATCGTTGCGCAGGTCGTGGGGAAGAAGGGGCGGATGGGGCGGTCCACCATCCGGGAGGTGAGGACGGCCTTCTCGCTAGGGCGGCCCTCCCGTTTCAAGAAGGAGCCGGGGATCTTGCCCACGGCGTACAGCTTCTCTTCAAAATCCACCGAGAGGAAGAAATCGATGCCGTCCGGGGTTTGGCCGCCATAGTGGCGTTGACCAGCACCGTGGTCTCACCGTAGCGGACCAAGCAGGAACCGCCGGCCAGGCAGCACATTTTGCCGGTTTCAAAGCTGATCTTTTTGCCGGCGAACTCAGTTTCAAATACGTGGTAGTTTTCAAACATGCGGGTGTTTCCTCCTTGTTGATTGGGCCGGCCCGGGATGCTTTAATTAACCCAGCGCTTGACTGGCTTCAAGCCCTCGATTCACTGCTAAAACCCCGTATGGATTCCGGCGGATTCCAGTTGCTAAAAACGGTGAAGGCAGGTGCCAAAACACCTGCCTTTGCGCAAAACTTACTTACGAAGGCCCAGTTTAGCGACGATGGCACGGTACCGCTCAATGTCCTTCTTCTGTAGGTAGTTGAGCAGGTTTCTTCTGTGGCCGACCATCTTCAACAGGCCGCGGCGGGAATGATGGTCCTTTTGTGGACCTTCACATGCTCGGTCAGGTCGTTGATTCTCTTGGTGAGCAGAGCGATCTGGACCTCAGGGGAACCGGTGTCATTCTCGCTGGTGCGGTTAGCTTCGATAATTGCGGTTTTGTCTTTTTCAGCAGCATTGGTATCACCTCAAATTAAATTTGACTCAAATCATAGCACTTGGGACGGGTGATCCCCTCATCAAGGGCATTTTCTCCACAAAAAGAAATGGTCATATCAAAAAGATTATAGCATATTGAGAATGTGTTAAAGGCTTTCCCCGCTCCGCAGGAAAAAACAGCTAGGGCCTCCGGCAGATCTCCTGCCTGGCGGGCGTTTTCGGATGGTGTCAAACAGTTCTTCCAGGGGAACTTCTCCCCGGATGAAGCGGTGGAACTCCACCGTCAGATTCTGGCCCGTACAAGTCGCCGGAAGAAGCCGTTGAGCAGCGTCTCACAGAGAACTTCCTCGCTGCCCACCGTAGGCTTGACCCCATTGGCAGCACCGGTGTATCGCCTGCCGTCGGGCAGGGTGACCACCACCGGCGTACACCCCGAATTTTGGGATGGTCATCCCATGGGGAACCGCTGGTTGGTGGTGGGGCAGCCATGGCGCGGCCCAGCTGCCGGCCGTGGATCACTTCCCCTTCTATGGCGAAGGGGCGGCCCAACAGACGGTCCACCGCCTCCACCTCCCCTTCCCGCAGCGCCCGGCGGATGCGGGTGGAACTGATGGGCTCCCCTTTCTCCAGCACCGGGGACCAGCTGAACCTCTACGCCCAGGGGCGCAGATCTCCTGGAGATCCCGGGCAGAACCGGCGGCGTCCTTCCCAAAGTGGAAATCCTCCCGCAGGCGATGAATTTGGCATTCATCTTCTCCACCAGGACCTGGGTGACAAAGTCCTGAGGACTCATCCCCCGGAAGCGGGAAAAATCCGGGGTGATGACCCACTCCACCCCCAACCGTTCCAGGGTTTTTTCCTTCTGGGCCTCGGTTTGCAGCAGGCTGAAATCCCGTTTGGATTCTGGCGCACCGCCCATGGTGGTGAAGGTGAAACGCAGGGGATCAAACCCGCCCTTTGGGCAACTGCTGCCCCAATCACCGCCTGGTGCCCTCGGTGGACCCCTCAAACAGCCCCAAGGCGATGGCCGACGGCCCGGCGGGGAGGTTTTCCTCAAAGATTCTGTTGTAATCAAAGGCTGTCCCTCCCTTAACTATGCCAGCGCAAATAAACTCTTGGTTTCCAAAGGCCGGTCTCCGGTTAACGGCGGAGACCCCCAAAAGATGCCCCTGGCCCGTAGACCGCGATGTCCCTCCACATGGGAACAACGGGTCTTTCGGGTCCAGCTTCACCCCGTTTTGGTACATCTTCGCCTGTTTTCGCTCAAATCCACCGGTATAAAGGGCGAACGCCTTCTCCACCGGCAGCACCCGGCTGGCTAGCTCCCGGTCGGCCAGCAATTCTTCCGCCTGCTCCAAGGTGATGCAGTCCGCCTCGGTGAACCCGGCGGCCATGGTGCGCCGCAGCTTGGTCAGGGCGGCGCCGCAGCCCAGCTTCTCCCCAAATCGTGGCAGGGTGCGGATGTAGGTCCCTTTGGCGCAGAAGGGACGTCGATGGCATACTCCCCGTCTCCGGGCTCTCCTCCACCGGTCGATGGAGGGATGGAGACCTCCCGGGGCTCCCGCTCCACCTCGATGCCCTGGCGGGCTAGGTCGTAGAGCTGTCCCCCACCTGTACAGCGGAGTACATGGGCGGCAGCTGGAGGATGTCCCCACAAAGCCCTGGAGGGCCTGCCGAACCTCTTGGGCAGAGGCGGTCACCGCGCGCCACCACTTTTCCAGTGATATCCTGGGTGTCGGTGGTGATCCCAGCCGGAAGGAGGCCCGGTAGCGCTTGTTCTGAGCCGGCAGGATGGCGCAGGCCTTGGTGGCCCGCCCAAAACAGGGGCAGAACCAGTGGCCATAGGGTCAAGGGGTGCCGGCGTGTCCAATTTTTAGTGCGGCAGATGCCCGCATCCGGAGCCACTACATCAAAGGAGGTGTAGTTTTCCGGCTTGTCTATGCAGATGATACCGCACAGGTTCATGGTGTCATTACAGGTCATGGGATAGGGCCTCCAGCACAGTTTGTTTTGCTTGTTCCAAGGGCAGCGCAGGGTGCATCCCGCAGCGCGGAATGGCCGCCGCCCCCCTCCGGCAGACCTCGCTAGCATCGATGGGTTCGCCGGTCCGCAGAGAGAGCCGCCAGATGCCGTCCGGCTGTTCCCGGAATGCGGCGCCGGCCACAACCCCCTCCACCCGGCGGGGAATGGAGGAAACCCCTTCAGGTCCCTCCTCCAACGCGCCGGACTTTGCAGCATCTCCTGGGTGACGGTGATAAAGCGCATTGCCAAAGTGGTATTCCAGGGTTCCCTCCGCCAGCCGCTTCAATTCCATGCTGGCCTTGGTCTTTGTCTCAAACAGCCACTTGTTGATAGCCCCCACATCTGCCCCTAGCTCCATCAGCTGGGCCGCGATGCGATGGGTGCGGGCGGTGGTGTTGCTGTACCGGAAGCAGCCAGTGTCGGTGGCCATGCCGGTGTACAGACAGCCCGCAATAGCCGGAGTGATTGCCGCCCCATCTCCCCAGCAGCAGGAAGAAGGATTTCACAGGCCGCCGGAATCCCTTCCAGCAGCAGGCTTTGGCCCCGGTGTTGGAGGGTGATGGTCGATGCAGGTCCACCGGTCGCCATAGGAGGAAAGGCCGCCCAAAGGGCTGCGTCCGCCAGCCATCCACCGCAACGACAAACTGCGGGGAAAAGTCCAGGAGGGAACCCCTGGGCCAGTATTGATACCTGGGGGAAGAGGGTCGCTGCACAGAACCCTGGCCCGTTTGCCTAGGCCCAGGAGGGCCAGGCAGGGCGTAGCCACAGCCCAGGGTGTCCCCATCGGGGCTGCGGTGACAGAGGATGGCAACGTCCTCGCTTGCGGCCAGAAGGGACGCCGCCTTTGCGTAGTCGGTCAGCATAGCGGCCTCCTTATTTCTTCTCGTCAGCCAAGCTGCCCAGAATCCGGGCGATGTCCGCACTGTGGGCGATGGAATCATCCGCCACGAACTGGAACGCCGGGCTGCGGCGCATCTCCAGCCGGTTATTGATCTCCCGGCGGATAAAGCCGGCCGCACTGTTGAGGCCCTTTACTGCGGTTTTGGCGTTCTCCATCCCTTCCATGGAGGAGATATACACCTTGCAGTAGGATAGATCGCTGGAAAGGTCGATCTTTACGATGCTTAAAAGGCCGGTAATCCGGGGGTCTTTCAGGGAGCGCATGATGTCGGTCAATTCCCGGTGGATGTCTTCCGACAGGCGGGAAACGCGAAACGAAGCCATGTTGTTGCCTCCTTTTGCCAGAAAGCACAACTTCCCACCGCGCAGGCGGCGGGAAGCGGGTGCAGTCGGGTTGTCCTATTTGCTCAGCTGCCGCCCCGCCCTCCTACTGAAGAGGGGACAACAGCACGGTTGTATTGTTCCAGCGGCTAGTCGCGGTATTCCTCCACAATGTATGCTTCGAACACGTCGCCTTCCTTGATGTCACTGTATTTCTCCAAGGTCATGCCGCACTCAAAGCCTCTGCCACCTCTTTGCATCGTCTTTGAAGCGTTTGAGGCTGGAGAGCTTGTCGTCGGCGATGATGATGCCGTCCCGCACCACCCGGATGTTGGCGGAGCGGGTGATTTTACCTCCACCACATAACAGCCGGCCACAGTGCCCACATTGCTGATCTTGTACACCTGGCGCACTTCGGCGCGGCCCAGGTCCACGTCCCGGTATTTGGGGCCAGCATGCCCCTTGAGGGCGGACTGCACATCCTCGATGGCGTCGTAGATGATGCGGTACAGGCGGATCTCCACCCCATCCCGCTCGGCGTTGTCCGGGCGACAGGGTCGGGCCGGACGTTGAAGCCGATGATGATGGCGCCGGATGCGGTGGGCATCACGTCGGACTCTTGACTTGACTCCACCGTGGATGACCACCCGAACCTTGACGTCCGGCCTGACAATGAGGCAGTTCCTTCATCCCCCTTCGGAGATCTGGCTGAACAGGTTGTCGAGGGTCGACCTTCTGGTAGGCCTTGAAGACCTCTTCCTTGGCCTCGGTGCGGCGCTTCTCCACCAGCTCCTTGGCCAGGCGCTCATCCTCAACGGCATTGAAGATATCGCCGGCAGAGGGGACTTCCGCCAAGCCGGTGATCTCCACAGGGGTGGAGGGTCCGGCGGACTGGACCTGCCCCTTGTCGTTGGAGCATCACCCGACCTTGCCCAGGGAGGTGCCCGACGATGTCGCCGGTGTGCAGGGTGCCGTTCTGGACCAGGATGGTATTGGCCAGGCCGCGGCCTTTGTCCAGTTTGGCCTCGATGACTGCGCCCTTGGCCAGGCGGTCGGGTTGGCCCGCAGCTCCTGGACTTCGGGCCACCAGCTGAATATTCTCCAGCAGGTTGTTGACCCCTTCGCCGGTCTTGGCAGAAAGGGGAACGCAGATCACATCGCCGCCCCACCCTCGGGCACCAGGCCGTACTCGGTCAGCTCCTGTTTCACCTTGTCAGGGTTGGCGGTGGGTTTATCGATTTTGTTGATGGCCACAATGATCGGCACCCTACTCGCCTTGGCGTGGTTGATGGCCTCCACCGTCTGGGGCATGATGCCGTCGTCGGCGGCCACCACCAACACCGCGATGTCGGTGACTGGCGCCGCGGGCCCGCATGGAGGTAAAGGCCGCATGGCCGGGGTATCCAAGAAGGTGATGGGCTCGCCGTTCACCTGAACCTGGTAAGCGCCGATGTGCTGGATGCCGCCGGCCTCGCCGCTGGTGACGTTGGTGTTGCGGATGGCATCCAAAGGGAGGTCTTGCTGCGTCGACGTGGCCCATGACCTCACCACGATGGGGCAGCGGGCTGGAGGTTCCTCTTCCGAGTCTCCTCTTCCACAAACAACCGGTATCCCTCAATGGTGACCACCCACTTTCCACCTTGGCGCCGATTTCCATGGCCACTCAGGGCGCGGTGGTGTCGTAGTCGATCACCTGGGAGACCGAAGCCATGACGCCTACCCCCATCAGCCAGTTTGACAATCTCAGCGGCGGTGACTTTCAGGCGCAGGGCCAGGTCGCCGACGGTGATCTC
>SCPN01000304.1_pt1 | contig 50139 bp, 68 predicted proteins | sample 6106831 | NCBI WGS metagenome assembly SCPN01 (sample SAMN10720447, study PRJNA508395) | human gut metagenome | isolation source: Participant 1, 0 month | reverse complement strand
AAAAAAGACCTGGAGAATAATTCTTAATGATTTCCAAACTTTGTGCTAAAATGATGGAGAGAAGCAGTTATTATTGGAGGAAGAGGGTAAAACAAACTCCACATTGAATGAAGTGGATATACAACTGTCGTTTGTAGAAAAGTTCATATAGAAGCCATGAGGAAAGGGATAATGGGACACGAACGTCTTGGTTATCTTCCGGTGAGGTATGCCGATGAAGATAAGGAAATATACGAATATTTTGAAGAGGAAATGACTCCTGAAAACGCCTAAAGAATTGTTCTGTTATTAGGGAAAATAGGAAATGAAAATGATTTTTTCAGTAAACCAGACAATGGGTAGTCTTTCTCGAGTAAGGAAAAGTCAAGACACAACTTTATGAGGCTTTCATTCGCGATGTTTCTGTGCTGTTGTTGGACGAACCTTCCAATGACATCGACATTGCGACGCTATCACTGGAAAAATCATAAATGACTGGAAGCAAGACATTGTGCTTTTATTCTACACACGATGAAACGCTGATAGAGTACGCCAACATGGTGATACCGAGCAGATTATACGAAACAAAAGGCGAGATATACCGTAGCTTCCTCCCTATAGACGCCGCGTAAGCAGAACGGCTTCATAAATCATTGAAATCCAAAACAGCGGGCACTGAGTGACCGTAGAGAAAATTGACGATGAAAAAATATCAAAGAGTTATGCAGAGTGTACAAGGTGCATTAAAGTTGTACCAGACAGCATCTGTTGCCAAAACTTAAAAGGACAAAATGCATACGGTTAAGGTAATGGAACGAAGATTTGAAAAGAAGATGAAAATATGACCAGATGCGGAACAGGAAGAAGCAATCTTTGTCAAATTAGGGGATGAAAACTCACATATTCCCGCAGGAAAACGGTCATAGAATATGAACTTCAAAGCTTGTGATCTACGGCAAAAAGAATTTTAGCAGAAGGAATTCATTTAAAATAAAAGGTTCAGAAAAAAAAATCTGTGATATAGGAGACCAACGGGGCAGGAAAACGACTCTTCTAAAAAGATAGCGGAAGAACTCCTAAATCGGAATTTATTACTTAAAGCAGAATATCGTCCTCAAACTTATTAACCTGATTTGGATGTTACCGGTTGATTACCCTGATAAACAGGAGATAAAGAAGAGCGTACAAGAATTAGAACATACCTTGGTTTACTAAATACACACTACATTAAAGGAGCATCCGATTCGGAGTTATCAGGATGTAAAAGGCGAAAGTGCTTCTCGAGGATGAGCTTAAGTGGTGCAAATGTTCTTATTCTGGATGAACCGACAAGAAATTTTTCACCATTGTCCGTCCGGTAAGAAAAGAAAATGCTCCGAGGCTGGGGCTAGCATTTCACGATAGAAAGTATATTGAAGAGGTGTGCGATAAAATATATCAGCTAAATCCAATGGATTACAGCTAATTGGTGATTGATAACAAAAAGGATGAAAGACTGACAAATTTCGGGCTTTAGTGAGTTGGAAAGCATACAAAGATTTGAATTTGAGGATAGATTATGGTACGTACAGAAGATGCATGTGAAATTATAAAATATGTGCAAAACGAAAAGTATATTTAGATGGCGGATGGTTGTTGATGCACTTTAAAAGAGAATCAAGAATACACAATGATATTGATTTGTTTGTTGAACTGAAACATTATCATGATTATATTTTATGTGATTAAGCAGCATGGATTTGAGGAAGTAAATACTGATTATACAACGGATGGTCATATTTGTCTGGAAAGATGATAAACAAAGAATCATTGATTTACATTGTTTTGAATTTACAGATGACGGAATTGTTTATGAGGGAGATATATTTCCATCAAAACTTTTCCGGTATTGGAAAGTTGGAGATAACTGTTTCTTGTATTGAACCATTGAGTCAGGTAATGCTTCATTTGGGATATGAACGATAAAATGATGTGCATGATGTGATGCTGTTGTGTGAAACATTTCAAATAGCAATACCAGATGAATATAAGGAAAAGTAAAATTTCAGTTTTGTGTTGAATCTCTAAGCAAAATAGCTTATAATTTGACATGCTACATATAGTTATTATCCACAGTTATCAGTAGGTGTTATCAATGCCGATAACAAAATGATAACATTAGCTCGTATAGGCAGGATAATATGGATATATCAAATAATCAAAAGAACGAGAAACATTACAGAGAATAATTCCTAAACAAAAAGCGTTAGTCTTTGTAGAGTTTGAGTAGAATCCGGTGAGCCGCAAACCCTTTGTTTATAAGGGTTCGCTCTCCGTTTCACTGATTCACTGCACAGTGCGCGGTCTTAAAGTAGAATAAGAAACGCGGCTTGTGGTCGCGAACGGGTGCTGCTTCTTGGCGGGAGGGGCACCCGTTTTTTCTTTCTCATGCACGGTGGTAGTCCGCCGTGTGTTGGTTGCTCGTGTAGTTCGCGATGCTCGTCTTCGGCTCACTGTAGTTGAGGATGCCGGTGAGCTTCTTTGCGACTGCTTGGTTGGTATTGGGATACAGGTGCCCATATGTCCCAAGCGTGGTCTGTATCTTCTCATGCCCGAGCCGTTCCTTGAGGAGCAGTGGGCTTTCTCCCATGTTGATGAGAAGTGACGCGTGGGAGTGGCGAAGGTCGTGAACCCGGACGCGGTGAACGCCTGCGAGGTCTGCGAGCTTTTTCATCGCACGCGGAAGCCTTGTCTTTGTGGTCGGAAGCCCGTTGTAGCTCAATACGAACTCGCAGTCAGGGATGACAACGCGCTGCACCTTGCGCCATGCGGCGAGTTCGGAAAGCGTGTCCTCATCCAGATAGATGGAGCGGATTGCCGCACGCGTCTTCGGTTTCGTGAACTTGTAGTCCGACTGGTTGTGGTAGTAGAGCGTTTTGGTGATGGAACAAAGCCCGGTCGTGAAGTCGATATCGCTCCACAGGAGGGCAGATGCTTCCCCAAGCCGCATCCCACTCATGAACAGGAAGAGCAGGCTGATGAACAGGTAGTGCTCGTAGTAGTCTCCCTTGTAGAGTTTGGAAAGCACCTTCTCGAACTCCTCAAGCGTCCAGAAGTCCACAAGCGGTTTCTGCCCACGAACGTTGCCGACCATCCGTGACGGGTTCCTTTCCGTAATGCCCAATATGACGGCACGGTCGAAGGCAACGGAGAGCATTCCCTGTGTGACGCGCACGTAGTTCGGGCTATATCCTGCGCGGATGAGGGCAAGCTGCCAGTTCTGTATGTCGATTGGCTCGATGGCATCGGTAAACTTCTCGTAGAAGCAGGAGAAGTGTTTCCGCACCGTACCGGCGCGGTTCTCGAAGGTACTCTCCTTTACCTGTGTCTGATACCAAGGCAGGTAGGTGTCCTCAATGAACGTTCCGAAGGGAATCCTTTTCTGTTCGGTGGGAAGCGATTGGGAAGCAAATTGCAAAACGAGTTTTGCATATTCCTCTTTCGCTTCTTTTTTTGTCTTGAATCCGCTCCGGTATTTCTGAATCCGCTTTCCCGTGGAATGGTCGAATCCGAGATTGGCGCGGAAATAGTAGGTGCCGTTATCGGCTTTCTTAATTTGTTCGTTTGCCATTTGTCTTTACTCCTTTTTCAGGAGCGCGACCAGCGGCATCACCGTCTAAGGCAATCCCAAGAAGCTCCTCGACGGCTTCCGCCGGAACGCGGTCGAGCTTGCGTGAGGAGTAGAAGGGATAGCCCTTCTCAACCATGCGAATTTTCGCCAGACGGATGATATCGGTGGCGAAAGAGTTCCCATAGCCGAGGGCAACTAAATCTTTTTTCGTTACGGTTACCATGGCTCTCCTTTTGACAGGAAAGCAGACTACTCGTCTTTCTGACTGTATTGTAGCAGGTCAGAGCGTGTTTGTATATAGTCTGCTTCCTTTCCTTCTTTCTGGTTGTCTGGTTTCCTGTGTTTGTGGTTTTACTGTTTACGGTTTAAACCTCAGCATCGCACGCAACAGCTTCGCCTGCATGAACGACTTCATCGAGAGGTCGATGCCGTAGTCCCAGAAGCCATCCGCGTCGGTGTAGAACCCGGTGCAGAGTCCGTCCATGAAGTCGTTGAAGTAATCGAGCACCGCCCCGGCAGCAAGGGCATCTCCGCTTGTCGCGGCAACGACGGTATCGTAGTCAATCTTTGTCTTTGCCATGCGGGTCACCCCCTTCCGTCAGAATGTCCGCAAGACGGGCGAGCGCACGGGCGCGACGGTTCTGCACCGTGGAGCGTGGGAACCCCATGTCCTCACCGATACGCCTATCCGACCATCCGGCAAAATAGGAGAGCAGGATTATTGCCTGCTCCTCTGGGCAGAGTTTTTCCAGCGCATCCGCGAGGTCTTTATCCGTCACGCCGATAGGCTTTCCGGCGGCATCGAATACGGTTTCCCGCTCCGGCACGTCCTGCCAGTCCGCAAGGCTTTCAAGTTCGCTCCTTCTGAGGTCGCAGAACAGCACCTCGTGGTTGCGTCTCCTTTGCGCCCTCAAAACATCCGTCCGCGCGTTCACGAGGGTCTTCCGGCAATAGGTCAGGAACATGCCGACCACTTCGTTACGGTTCGCTTTCTCTTTCGTCATCTTTTTTCCTCCTTTCGGTATAGGCACGATTTCCGTGCCCTTTCCTGCCAAGAGGAAAAAGAAAGCCCCGCAGCGTCGATACGCTACGGGGCGCGGGGACGGTGCCGGGAAGGAAATCGGCACCAGAATCAGGAAGAAGCGGCTGATGCTTAAAAACCGCTCCGCTACGATTCTATCCCCTCGATTCCCAACTTCCGCTTGAAATCTTTGCGGTTCTTCATTCCGATTTCCCGACGGCGCGAATTGCCGTCGTACTTCACCGGGAACCCGACCTCAACGATGCGGTCGAAGACACGTCCCCACGGGTCATCGGCCGTGGCGTTCAGGATTCTCTCGCGAAAGTCGAAGTTCGTCGTTATCACCATCGGTTTCCCCGCCTTGTAGCGTCCGTCGATAACGTCGTAGACGTGCTCCATGACGTACTCGGTGGAGCGCTGGGCACCGAGGTCTTCAAGGATGAGGAGGTCTGGGGCGAGGATTCTCTCAAGGTTCCCGGAACGCTTCTCGAAGGAGGATTCCATCAGGTTCACGACCTGCTTGATATCGGTCACGAGACAGGAGAACCCGCGCTCGATGACGGCGTTCGCGATGCAGGACGCATGGAAGCTCTTGCCCGTGCCGCGCTTCCCGTACAGGACAAGCCCCTCCGGGTCTTTCGGGTCGAAGGTCGCGGCAAATGCCTTGCATACGGTGCTCTGAGCCGCGTTCCTGCCGTCATCGGCATCGAAGGTGCAGAAGGCGTACCTGCCGGATGAGGGGAAGCACTGCTTCCTTAGCCGTTCCGTCCTACGCCTTTTCTCCGCCCGCTCGGTTTCCTCGCGCTGCCTGTCCGCTTCCTCCCTTTGGCAACGGCACATGGTCGGGACAAGGTGCGGCTCCTTGAAGATTCCGCCCGCCGGGAACATCCGCTCGCGTGGCTCTCCGCATTTCCCGCAGACGAGGATGCCGTCCGCGTTGCGATAGTCCTCGCCCGGCTTTTGTCCGTCCTGCTCCTTGGTTTTCGTTACGTTTTCACTCATTTACCTCGTCCTTTCTGCGTTACCCTGTCTGAGAGCCTGTCTACGGGACTTTGTAGTCTTGTTCGGGCAAGTTACTGCCACATGATATCTAACGTGTCATAGGCAGGCTCTCAGACATTCTCAGGGGTGCATTTCTAGTACATGTTCTCGTCGATATATCCCTGAGCCGTCTCACGGTCACAGCCCCATTTCGCCATGACCTCCTCGACGGAGGGGATTTTCCCGACCGCATTGGCCTTCGGTTCCGTGCGTGCGGGAGGGGTCGCGGCCTTCGGGCGCTCGTTCCTGTCCCAGACTGCGGCGAGTTTCTTCCAGTCATCGACGGGCTTGCCGGAGTTCGTGCGCCAGCCGCGTCCCTCGTTCACATCGAAGAAGCGGTCGGGGTCAACCGCGAATCCCATTTCAGCGAAGTGCGAGCGGACTTCCTCTCTTGTCGGGATTCCAGAATCTGTCGCTCCCTCCCCATCAGCTATAGCTGTAGATGTAGATGTATTCTTATATCTATCATCTATATTCTTAGGGTGTGACGCAATTTTTACAGCTTCATTTTCAACCTGTGCAGATTGTCTACCTGCGCTTTTACCGTCTGCGTCAGTGTAAAAACCGGTGTCAAAATCACTGTCAACTTTTACGTCAAAATTGACGTCAACTTTGCTGTCAAAGCTGTCAACTTTTACACCGTCAATTTTTACAGTGTCAACTTTCGTGCCGTCATCTTTTACGATTTTTCCGCCTTTTGGGGCTGGAAGTGCTGGCGCATATTCCTTGCGGTACTTGATAACGGAGGGGCGGCTCACTCCGGTCTTCTCGGCAACCTCGGTATTCGTGGCTTCTGGATGCTCGGTAAGGTATGCGAGCACTTTATCCTTCTTCACCTGACGGGTTCCCTTTCCGTTCTTACGGGCGCGCTCCGAAGCCTTGCGCACGCGGTTTCCCTCGCGCATTGCGTCGATTGCCGGGACGTTCTGGTTGAACTCCCAGTCCGCGATGGCGTAGATGCCATCCTCGCAGATGACAAGGCCGAGCTGTACGAGCGGCTGCACGCATTGCCGAAGGCGGGAACGGTCTTCTTAGTGACCGCAGCAAGCATCTCGTCGGTGTAGGGAACTCTTTCGTGGAGAAGGAGCTTCCCGGCGCAGCCGCATTTCACCGCAAGCGATTGTAGACGGGCGAAGACGGTGTAGATGGAGTCCGCATTGTCCATCGCGTCGATGAGTAGGGCTTCCTGCGTGTCGAAGAACTCACTGTAGTCCCTGCGCCACGCTCCTCGGAGCTTCATTGGTACACCTCCGGGGTCTTCTTATCGCGTTCGGCTTCGGAGTAGGCGAGGTGGTCGAAGGGTGGGAACCTCGCGACAACCGCGAGGGCATGAGTGTACTTGGCGTGATTCGCCCGGTAGCCGAAGGAGGAGAGCATATCCATGACTTCGGTATCCGTGAACGTGCCGTCATCGGTCACGATGGTGAACGTGCCGTCATCGTTTTTCGTGACTGTGCGCGTGTGGATTTTAGCCAGGGCGAGGACGAGTACGGTTGCGGAATCCCCATTCGGCTCATGGTCGATGAGCGTCATCTCAGGTGTCTCGTAGAAGTTCAAGGGGATGTAGTAGTAGTAGCTGCTGAAATCCATGGTGCTCCTTTCTGCTTGCAATCTGTGATTATGTTTTACTATATCTGTCCTGTTTTGTGGACTTTTCCAGTCAGATTTCATGCTTCTTTCACAATTAGACACGCGTTTTGAGATGGTTCTGCCAGATTCGCGTCCCGTGCGGCGGTGCGCTGTGTTACAGTAGCGAAAGTCCTTTCTGCCTGTTGCTTTTATCTCGGAGTGCGGGCAGGAGAAAAGGGAGCCTGTGATTTCGGTCACACGGCTCCCTTTTCTGTTACCAGTCGGAGTTTTCGCTATCCGGTTCCGCTGCCTGTAACCCACCATCAGCGACAGGCTCCGTTTTTACCGTTTTCTTTTTACGTGCATCGAGACGCGCCTTGGCATCCTCCGGGGTACTTCCGTGGGCAGTGAGCATGTCGCTCACCTCGTCTGCATGGCTCGCAAGGAATCGGTCGAGTGCGTCGAGGTCGAGTTCCTGCCAAGCGCAACCGACGGCGGAGAGCACACTTTCACCAGCGGAATGGGTGACCAGAGAGCGCCACTTCCGGTTCCGCTCGCGAATCTTCTTTCAAGTTCCTTTTCTTCGCTTCGAGTTTGGCGAGTTCCGCCTTCTGTTTCTCGATACGCTCCTCGAAATCTTGAATGGTAGCCATGGTTCTTCCTTCCTACTTGACGGCATCCCTGAACAGATTGTGCCATAACGCGCGGAGGATGGTAAGATTCCGGCAGGGCGCGGTGCCGGAACAGGGGCGAAGGCACCGTGCCCCGGTTTTGCGAAGAAAGGAAGGAATTGGGCAGATGTATTCCAAGGATGCAGGGAAAGACCAGATGCTGATGACGATGGAGCGTGCGCTTACAAGCGGGCAGAAGGCAGGCTTCTTCTTCCTCGGCTTCCTCGGCGGCATCGTCGGGATTCTCGCCGCATCCCTGATGAACATCAACGCGCCGTACCGACCGGAGGGAACGAAGATGGCGGCACTCGGATTTGCGACGGCCTGCGTTCTAGGCACCCTTATCGCACTTGTTGGCTTCATCGCGCTCCTTGGTGCCAGATAGAGGTGGCAAGATATTGAAGGACTTCCTCAATCAGCGTCCGGCATTCTTCCAGCTGCGCCAATCCGTTCATGAGATGCGCGGGTGCCTTTTTCTCTGCATTGTTATGATGGTTTTATGGTTTGCCGTGTTTGTGGTTTGATGGTCTGCTATATTTATTGTTAGTTAGCCAGAAGGGAGCAGAGGGTGGAAAATATGCCTGACAATGTGAAAGACAATCCCGTCGAAAAAAGGAAGCCCTGCTCGCCGACTGTCTCAGGCTGCATAAGGGTTACAGGCAGCGGTTCGTGAAGGGAAGGAACAGACATGGACGGATACACGCTTTCCATCAGTCGTTGCAGTGGCGGTGACGGGGTGGAGGAGAGCTTCAAAGCGAAGATAAAGCGTCGAAGCTGCGCTTGATGCCTTTGCCGTTGCAGAAGCGTACTGCAAGGAAAGTTGGATGGTCTCAAGATGCGAGCGGGAGGGATTTGACGGTTTCATCATCGACCTGTGCTCCGATGCTGAGGATGAGACCATCCGTCTCGTCAGGCTTGTGCCCGACAGCGAGGATGGCATCATGGATGATGTATTCCGTCTGGAATACGGCAGTTGCGAGTATAAGGTTTAGGCACGCCATAGGCGAGTTCATTCATGCTTTATATGCAGGATATAAGGAGTGTACGGTTCGCCTGCTTGCTGGTATGCCGTTCTGCTATATTTATAGTCAGCAAAGGGGGACGGCAACCGAGCCGCCCCATGGCAGGAAGGACGAACATGAAGGACAAGAAGCTAGAGGAAGCCGTTGACTATGTTTGCTCCTGTTGCCCCTATATCTTTAGCGGCAGCGCTGAATGGAACAAGTCGAATCCGGCATTTGCGGACTGGCGCGACTCTGCTACCAAGTATTGCGACCGGTGCATGGTTCGCAAGATGACAGACTTTTACAATGCGCTAGACGAGCATGAGTTCTCAGAAGGTATGCCGGAGTATCAGGCGATTGTGAACTATTAGGGCAGAGGAACCACGGGGCATCCGAGAGGGTGCCCTTCTTCTTTGGCTTTTATATGCAGGATATATGGAGTGTACGGTTCACCTGCTTGCTGGTATGCCGTTCTGCTATATTTATAGACAGCAAAAGGGGCGGCAACCGAGCTGCCCCATGGCAGGAAGGAAAAACCATGAGCACACCGTCCGTCACCATCCCTCAAGAACCTCGTCCTCAACTGGAAGAGCAATCAGATGGAAGAGGAGACCATCGCCACGTTCTATCGCCACTATGACGGTTATCCCAGCTGCCATGCCATTGATATCGCCAACTCGCTCGTTGTGGCATCGCGAACCAAGCCTGAACAACATATCGACTTTTCGGGAGCGAGCGTGGAGAGGAACATTCTCAATAACCGAAAGCTCAAGGCGATGTGCATGGCGGATGCCGATATCGAGTTCATCGGGGAGGACAATGTGCCCTCTGCGAGCTACACCTATGTTGTCACGGGCGCTTACGATAACTTCGGCGGCAAGGTCAGCATCGGCGCAGAAGAGTATCTGAGCAGAATCAACATCAAGGTCTACGAAGGAGATGAGAACGGGAATCTCGTGTTTGAGGGCGGAGCCGCTGAATGTCTGGCATGGGCTGACGGATGTTGCGGGATTGCTGTCGAGTGAAGGGCATCCGAGGGTGCCCTTTTCTTTGGCTTTTGGGAGCTGCCCTGCGGGCGGCGGGAAGGCGCGGCTTTCCCGCCCTTCCAACAGCCTGCGGGTCGGGCTAGGAACCCTCCGGCCATTGAAAGCGCGGAAAAGCCTTCTACTTGGCGGAAACGGGGACTGCCGGGGTTTCCAACATTCCGACAGGCCTGGTCAGTCTAGGAACCCTCCGCCCATCGGAATGTTGAAAACCCTTCTTCTCGGGAAACCATAGGCCGCAGGCGCGGCAAAGCGGGGCACGCCGCAGCGGCTCGGTAGAGGGCGGGGAAAGGAGGGTCGGTGGCCCCACGATGGGAGGTTGGTTTTTCTTGACACCCTACGGTTTCGCAGGGTCTCTCCGTGGCGCGGTCGCTTGCGCTCCCTCAGATTAGCTGCTCGCCCCTAATGACCCGAGTTCCATGGAGAAGGCGTGGAGTCTCGCATTGTGGTGTGTGCTGGTATGCTATAATACTGGTTATCGGGTAGGCAAGTTTACGGGCTTGCCGAGTAGACGGAAAGGAATCATGAGCATGGCGAGATACCACTACACGCGAGAGAACAAAAACGGCGTGGTACTCTATCTGGAATCGGAACCGGCGGAAGATGCGATGGACGAGTTCGACGATGAGATTGCCGTTGGGTTCAGCGGAAACGGGTACCTGAGTTTTTGCGAGGTGCCGCAAGGCGGCGGAAGCGCTGCCGAATGGTCTCAAGTATGCGGCGGGCGGCAGATGCGTAATCACAGATACGTTCACGGGCGAGGAAAAGATTTGGAGGGTGGGGCGTTAGCCATGGACATTCAGGGCATCCGGGAGGGTGCCCTTTTTGCTATGCATAATATGCAGGATGTATGGAGTTTCCCGCTCATATCGTGTTTTCCTGCTTGCTGGTATGCCAGCCTGCTATATTTGTAGACAGCAAGGGACGAAAGTTTTCCCGGCAGGAGGATTCCAAAATCCTCCGCAAACACCATCGAGAGATTGGAAAGACAATGGCTATCAACCGAGTGACCATCATGGGCAACCTCACGCGCGATGCGGAGCTTCGCAAAAAGGGGGATGCCACGAGTGTCCTCACCTTCGGACTCGCCATCAACGAGAAGAAGAAGGACAGCGAGACCGGCGAATATGTCGATGCGCCGGTGTTTGTCGATTGCGCCCTGTTCGGTGCGCGAGCCGAAGCACTTGCTCCCTATCTCACCAAGGGAAAGAAGGTTTCGGTGGATGGACGGCTCCGCTACCACTCTTGGATGAAGAACGATGAGAAGCGCCATGCCCTTTCCGTTCTCGTGACCGATATCGAGTTTGCGGACTCGAAGGGTGCCGGGAAGGATACGGTTTCTGCCCAGGGCAGTCTACGGAACCGGAAACGTATGATGCGGATATTCCGTTCTAGGGAGGACGGAATGCACCTTCGTGGCGATTCAGTGCGGGAAATCCCCTTCATGCTCTTCCTCGGCCTGCTATTCGCGGTGACCGTCGGATGGTGGGTGTTTCTCACACTTACGGTTTCGGTCGTTTTCGGAAACGTGGCTGCTGCGGTATTCGCCGTGTGCTCGGCACTTTCCGTCACCGTCGGTTACGGGCTTGTGCGCGCATCCGATTCCCGTGAGTAGCGTTTTCAAACAGGACAGAAAGGACTTCTAACATGTACACGATTTTGATGCTCAACCAGAAGGGCGGGGTCGGCAAGACCACCATCGCGGACGAGCTTTCCTTTGCGCTTGAGCGTCGCGGCAAGACCGTGGCGTTCGTCACTACCGACCCGCAGGGCGGTTCCGTCCATGAGGTCTGCGATGACCCGGATTTCGCGGAGGAGTGCGATTTTCAGGTTGTCGATACGGCGGGCGTGCTCGTGGGCGGTGTGAACGATTGGTGCCGCGCGGCGAATCTCATCCTCGTACCCATGCTTCCGAGCACGCGCGACATGGAGCCGACGCTGAGAACGCTCGATATCGTGCGTGAGTCCGGCACTGGCGCAAAAGCGTATGTCATCGTCAACAACTTTTATGCCTACGGCACACTCGACCGTCAGCTCGTGGAGTACCTTGAGGGCGAGGAGGTTCCAATCATCGCGAAGATTCCCCGCGCCGTTGCCCTCTCACGTGCCGCAGCAGCCGGTGTGTCCGTGGCGGAGTACGACCCGAAGAGCCATGTGGTCGCCCCGATTGAGCTGCTTGCAGATTCGGTTCTGAACGAAGAGGAGAAGAACAATGGCTAACAAGACCACAGCGAACGCGTTCATGGCGAGCGCGCAGAAGTCCAAGCGCGAGATGGCGGATATCCAGAAGGAAGGTTCCGGCAAGCATGAGACGGACGAGGTGGAACTCAAGAAAATCAGTCTCCTCATCCCGGCTTGGCTCCACAAAGAAGCGCAACTCCACCGCGTCGAGACGGGGGAGAGCATGACCAAGCTCATCGTCCGACTGCTTGCCGAGGAGCTTGGTTAAGGGGATGGTGGTATCACATGGCGCTCTCGATGTCGGTTTCAGCCGGTGCCCACAACGCGCGGCACAACACGGACTTGGCCTATCGCGCCAACCTGAGGAACGTCGATGCCGATTTGAGCGTCGGCAACATCTCGATTCGCGACGTTCCGATTGCCGAGGCATACGAGACGGTTTTCGGCGATTCGCTCAGGGCGTACAACGCGAAGCAGAAATCGAAAGGCCATCCTGAGCGATGCATCGGCGATTACCTCTCGAAAATAGAGAAGGCCTATTCCGATGATTCGGCGAGGGTCAAATCGGGCAACAAGGGGCGCGTGAACGTCCCGAAGCCATGCTACGAGTACGTCCTGCAAATCGGGAACCGCGACACGTTCGGCGGTGAACTCGACAACGGCAAGGCCGAGGAGATTTTCAGGGAGACCGCCGATTCGATTCGCTCAAAGACTGAGGGAGCAATCGAGTGGTTCCAAATCGCCGTCCATTTCGACGAGAAGGACGGAACGCCGCATATGCACATGGCGGGGATTCCGTATGCGACGGGCTGCAAGCGCGGACTTTCGACCCAGGTGTCGATGGGCGGTGCGCTCAAGGCCCTCGGTCTTGAGCGCCTTCCCGATTTGCAGAACCTGATGATGAGCGAGCTGGAAAAGGCCGCAGCCGCACACGGCATCGAGCGAAGGCTCATGGACTGCGACCGCAAGCATCTCGACGTGCCGGAGTACCAGCAGGCGATGCGCGATTACAACGAGCTGACGGACAGAATCGAGCAGAAGCGCAGCCGCGTCGCGGAGCTTGACCGCGATATCGAAGGCAAAGAGAGGACGGTCGCACGTCTCGACCGCTCCATAGAGACGAAGACGAAAAGGCTCGCTTCGGAACTCGATGGGCGTTTTTATTAGAGAGGAAGTGGAGCCGGTAGATGGATTCACTTCGGAAAAAGGGATTGGAACATGAACCTAATCACCATGGTTCCCGCCACCGCGAGGTTTATCGCGCAGATGCGGGGGATGCGAAGGCACATCGTCGCGAACAATGTCACCGAGTTTGCGGTATTTCAGAATTGGTGCGATGAGAACAACGAGAGGTGGGCGGAAGCTCTTGACAGCGGATGCGCCATTGCTATCGAGAAGTTCATCGCCGACTGGAACGGTCGGGCGGATGCGAACCGTTGGAAACATGCGGCGCAGCCTGACGATAACATCTGGGACAACGAGTTGAAGTAGGAAGTAACGATGACCGAGAAAGAGAACCATCTGCCGAACCTTAGCAGCGAGGAGCGTGCCCATGCGCTTGAGCTTGCCATACAGGCTCGCAGGCGCTATGCAGCACTCAAAGCTCGCGTGAAGTCCGGCGAGCTTACGTTCACGGATGCGATGGACGAGGAGGATGCGAAGCGCATTTTGGTCACATCGCTTCTGCAAAGTGTTCCGGGTATCGGTGCGAGCAAGGCGGTAGTCATCATGCGACTGTACCGGATACCGAAAGGCAGGCGTGTCGGCGGACTTGGCATCCGGCAACGTGAAGCGCTGGTTGCTCTGGAAAGAAATGGATGGAAGCTGTAGCGGTCTGCAATTCAAATTGAGGATGGCGAGCACGAATCAACAGCAACGTAGAAAACGGGCACCTTTTATGGTGTCCGTTCGCTTATCAAGACGCGATTGGAAGGAATCTTTGTCAAGTCTTCAAAGAAATTGATTTCGTCTTCGCAGATGATGGGAACCCGAGGTGGCGGCACCTCGGGTTCTTGGTTTCCGGGCAAGCCGGAAACCCCGCAGAAAAGGCATGGAAGGGTGCGGCGGCACTTTCCATGCCTTTTTCTCGCACTGATAGAATATCAGTGCTCACCGGCCAAGGCCGCTCTTCGAGTTGCAAGATTTGGGAAGCGTATATACAAAGTCACGTAAACGAGACTTTTCATACACTTCCATCTTGCTCCCGAGCGGCTTTGAGCCTTGACGGGAGGACGCTTACGCTTAGCGAATCGACAATTTAGGATTGCCGGTTCCCGTAACTCAGCAAAGCGAACCGTCGCTTTCGTGTCATAGTCAAACGGTGGCGGCACCGATACGACTATGAGATTTTGAGAAAATACAGAAGGGGAGTGATGAAGGTGGCAAAAAGATAGAAACCGCAGTTCTCATCAGATTGTCTGAACGTGAGAAGAGAACGCTTAAGCGGAAAGCCGCGAATTACGGTATGACGGTTTCCGATTACGCCCGGACGCTACTCATCAATTCTGACGATGCGACAATCAAGGTCATCGACACCGAGCCTTTGAAAAAGGCAGCGCACGAACTTGCAAAGCAGGGAACAAACCTGAACCAGTTCATGAAGTTTCTGAACACCTATGGCGTGAAGGTGTTCGATCCGGAGGAAGCGAAACGAGTTTTGGAGAAAGAGGTCTCGTCGTTTTCTGAAATCATGGAAGCGCTCGCGGCGCTTCGCAGGGAAGCCGACCGGAACAATATCTGCTTGCGAATCGAGGATTTCAACAATCCCGATAACGAATGATTGGAGTTAGAATCATGTCAGCTAAAGAGGTTATTTGGTTGGATACTGGACAACGCTTTGAGAGCACACACGAAGCGGCAGAAAAAACAGGGGTGTCGAGAACCGCATTGAGAAATGCCTTGAAGAAAGGTATTCCCTGTAAGGGATTGCACTTCTGTTATGCAGATTCCCTCATGGATGAGGGAGCAACTTTCCAGACAAAGACTGTCAGCAATATGGTTGTTGGGCAAACGACAGTAATCAGGTTCGTTGGTGAGATTCCTGAAATCGTTACTTCAAAGCAATTTCTTAACACGTTGTTGAATCTTGAAAGTCGATTTTCTATCAAGCCGAAGGAGGATGGGACACTTTCGCTTGATGATGAGGAGATGAGGTCGTGTTTGGTCGAGTGGGCAAAGATGGAGCGCTTGAAAGATGAGGGCATCATCTCTTCGAGTGACTTTGCTACTTGGCGTTCAAAATGGAGGGACGAATAGTATGGGGCGAATGACGGAAATTGTCTGCTTTGAGTCTGGTGAGCATTTCAAAAGTCAAAAGGAAGCTGCTGAAAGACTAGGTATTTCGAATCTTGCCATCAATGCTTCTTTAAGGAGAAACATGGCTGCAAATGGATTTCACTTTTATTACGCTGATGACCCAAGGCTGCTTGATGCCGATTTCCGACCAAAGACGAGAAATAAGAGAGTTCGTTGCATTGAAACGGGCACTGTATACCAATCTATTAGACAAGCTGAAATACAGACGGGAATTCGTCATGGAACCATTTCATGCGCTGCATCCGGTATGGCCGGTGGCTACCACTGGGAGTATATCGATGATTGATTCAGGGTGGCTCCATTACCGCGACCTGAAATCACGGTGTCCGGTCTGCAAGCGCCCGGCGCATATTGCGAAGAGGGATGGGAACTTCTATTTCGTTGATGACGAGTACAACCCGTTTGTCAGGCACGCTCCGGTGAAAACGACGGAAGCGGTATTCCGATTTTTCACGAACGGTTACCGTCGCGAACATGGGACGGAGCCGAAGGTCACAGGGAATCGGAAATTGTCGGAAAGCGATATTCTTTCCGGAATGGGTGCAGTGTCCGTGAAAAAAGATTCATGAAAGCAGGGGGAGCAATGACAACGGGCGATTGCGGGAGCGAGAAGACGATTCGCTATGAGGAGGACGGTTGGAGTGTAACGCTCACGAGATACGTGAGCATGGAACTCGGTGAGACCGTTGCATCTTGGGTTGAGTTTCCGAACGGGTGGTATCTTCATTCGGACGATGCCGATGCCGAGTTCACGCGAGATGGGGCTAAGAAATATCTGGAACGGTTGAAATCCGTCTGGACGAAATCACCGTTTTGGGAAGCGTTTCTATCACAGTAAAGAAGGAAAGATGAGCAGACTTATTATCTGTTTGGAGATGTGAGAACGGTTCGAGAGTCTGAAAAAGGCGAAAGAGAGGAACGACGCAAGCGAAAACTCTCTTTCGCCAAGGCATGAGCAATCAGAATGCCGTGTAACCATAGCTGCGAAGACCGCCATGTCCGGTGGACTCTTCTAAGTTGGCGATAAGCTGGTCTTCATGCAGAAGATACGAACCGGACTCGTCCGGCGTGTGCCCGCGGTCATCCATTACATCGTCCTTGTAAAAGTATGTGTACGTTCGCTTCGCCATACAGTTCGGATGCAGATTGAATTTCTTTGCACCGGGTTTCGGGGAGAAGCCAAGCTCGCGCCATTGGTTCGCAGTTTTCAGCGCAGCGGCAAGAGGGGCGGGGGAGATGGTTCTTGACCGGGATTCCATCGAGTGCAACAGCAAGAACGTCACATCCCATGAAGGGAAGTTTTTCCGTCTTCTTAAAGAAGTCCCCATCTGAATCGGAGAGGTTCACGATGGATTCCGCGATGGTCTCGATATCGCTGTCCGATTCCATGGTAAGAAGCGGGGAGCATTTCAGCCTGTCCGGCAATTTGTCTTTGAGTGTCATGGTCTATCTCCTTACAATACGTCTTCGCCGTTAAAGGGCAGGCTCGAACCATGCTCCCGCGTGGTTTCCTGCGCCTTCGTCTCCGTATCCATCTGGTTCTTGGCAGCGGTCATATCGCGTGCTTCCCCCGTGAGGGAATAGGACTCGGAATCATATTGCTGCTCCTCGCGAATATCGGAGGGGCGAATCTCGCTTCCGGTCTGCTCTACATCCATGACGGCGGTGCGGGAATCGGTATCTGCGCCATCGTGGCTCTCAATACCGGAGTTCGGGTCAGGCGTGCGCCCGTCGTTATCCATGGAACCATCAGATGCAACCGGCTCAAGCAGCTGTTGTTCGTCACGCATCTGCTCCTGCGCCAGACGCGCATTCTGCATGGCAAGGTCTCCATCCGGGAGGGTGCCAGCGTCCTTCGGGGTATTCTGCTCGAACCAGTTGTGGGTCACATCGAGGTCGTACCGGTTCTTTAACGTCTCCGCAGAGACCGGCCAGTCGCGACCGCGCTCATACGCCGGTACCGAACCGTCCTTATTCAGGCTTGCAGGCTCGTAGGCCATGACCTCACCCTTGCTGGTTTCAGTCACACCGAAGCCCTGTGCGTTCATCTTGCGCTCGAAGTCGGAAAAGTCCGTGCAGTCTTCCCTTGCCTTTTGGGCAGCGTTTCGGATGTTCTGGGTATGGATGGCGGTGTCCTCGGCGCGAAGAGTGGCAACCCTATCGCTGCGGGCAGGTGCATCCTTTCCCGGCACGTCATAGGTCTTTTCCGGGGCATCCGTTTTCACCTGCGTCGCGTGAACCTTGTAGGGGGCACCGACGGAAATTACATCGAAATCCTCATGGGTTTCACGACCAACCATCTCTGTAAGCTCCCTGTGGGAGTAGCCGGAGAAGCAAATCGAATCGTCGATGTTGAGGTTTTCGGTATCCTGTTCGCTAAAGAGCACATCGTAAGTTTCTTCTGGTGCATCCTTGTAACGGATGGTGACCGGAATGACCGTTACGTCCTCTGCCGGGAGGTCAGGATAGCTTGCCAGCTCCGTGAGGGAATCCATGGTCTTCTTATTCACGGGTTCCGCGTGATTCAGTGCGTCGGTGATACGCTGCTCATCGAGACGCGCCATCACGTCCTTAAATTGCGGGGCATACCCTGCGACGGTCTTAGCATCCTCCTTGGCAAAGGCAAGGAATCCGTTTCCCTGTTTATCCGTGTAGGCGGCGGCATAGGTACCATTCTCGCGGCATACCTGCGCATAGTAGGCGGCTTCCTCGGAAGTACCAAAGGGCACGACCACCTGCTCACGAGAGGATTGCTTCTCAGCCATTGCTTTTGCCTGCTCGGGAGTGTTCCCCTCCTTCTTATAATGGCGCTGCCACCAGTCGAAAGCACGTTCCCTGCCACGCCCGAACCGCAGATAGTTCTCCGTCTGCCTTGTGACGAAGTTTAGGAGGGCGTTTCCCATGTCATCGCCGAAATCCTGAGCCATGTGGCATCATCCTTTCTTTTCCGATTTTCTGTCTTTTGAAGCGGCAAGAATGCCGTCTCCTTGGGGACAGATTATAACGCAGGCTATTTTTCTATCCCTCTGCCCTATACACGAACATGCAGGTAGAAACTGCCAAATGCACGGATGCCGATGATAGAAAAAGACACCATTTAGCATCAAATGAACCCATTTGCGCCTATTTGCGAACGTTGACCCTTTTCTCATCTGGGTAGAGGGATTCGCCCCTCAACCATCCCGCCCACAAATCTTTCATAAATCCGCAGGCGGATTGACGGAAACATTTGGAACGGAAAAGTTGACCGGCTCCGACTCCCGTGCATTCGCCTTCGCTGCCGCGATGCGCCGGACGCAGGAAAAGCGAGGGGCTTTCCCGCCGGGCACCGCGACCGCTCATTATATGCACGGAGATTGCTGAAATGGGGCGCTGCCCCAAACCCCGGCCACTCCGCGCAAGCCGCAGGATTTTGCCCTTTCGGCGGGGAAAATACAAGTCTTGAATGTTTACCGGCTTTCTTGTAAAATATATATATAGCAAGATGGTTGATACCTTCTTGTGAGTCGAACAGGAGGTGGTCTTCACCGATGAATCAGGAAGAAACGATGCTTAAGCATAAGGAGAGATACAAGAAAACGATTAAGAATCTGACCGTGATGAGCGATATTTTCGCGCGGAATGTATTCAAGGATAAGAAAGCCTGCGAGTACGTTCTTAGAATCATCATGGAGGACAAGGATTTGACCGTCATCGACAATGAGACGCAGGTGGATTTCAGAAACATGCATGGCAGAGGTGTCGTGCTGGACTGTGTGGCAAAGGATGGAAGCGGACGCATCTTCAACGTCGAGATACAGCAAGACGATGAGGGGGCGCACCCGAAACGTGCCAGATACAACCTCGGGATGATGGATTCCAACGTGCTGGATACGGGAAAGAACTTCGATAAGCTCCCGGAAACCTACGTGATATTCGTCACGTTGAAAGACGCACTGGGGCACGGACTTCCGATAGCCCATATCGACCGGATAATCCGCGAGAACGGCAAGGAGTTCGGGGACGAGGAACACTTCATCTACGTGGATTCGAGCAAGGACGATGGCGGCGAGCTTGGAAGACTGATGCACGATTTCCGTGTGAAGGAAGCGAAAGAGATGCAGGCGGGAGCATTGAAAGACCGCGTGCACGAACTGAAAGAGACCGAGAAAGGAGTGGAGCATATGTGCAAGGAAATGGAAGCCCTGCGTCTGGAAGGCGTGGAGGAAGGAAGACTGGAAGAGAAAAGAGAGAATGCCAAAAGCATGGCGGAAGACGGCATGACGGTAGATAGAATCGCAAAAATCTTGAAAGTGAACGCCCAGATGGTGCAGGAGTGGCTTGCAGGTAGCGTTTCTACGGCAAGATAGATAACCACTTAGACGGCTTTACGGTTTTACGACTCTGCGGGTTTCTGGCTCGCAGGGTTTTTGAAAACAGGTAAATAATTTTGTTAATGAAAAACTCGTTACCAATGGGGACATAACCCAGTTGATAACGAGTTTTTTGTTTTGAAAGACGATAGTTTTGATTGCACACTGATTGCACACCTGCGTATTTTTTTGTTGTTTTATAGGTTGCTATATTGCCTTATATTGCCGGAAAATCGCTTATTTTTCGGCATATGGAAGGTTGTCGAAATCGAGTTTGAATAGTTGACGCTGGGCTACAAAGCCCGTAACCACGGGGCTTTGCGGCTTTGGGTGTTTGAAATTGCATTATCATTGCATTTTTATATTTCTTTGTGATACATTGCAGTATGCTGATTACTGGTATAATTAGCAATACTTTGAGAAGCTGACTGGTAGCTGAGAACCCCGGTCAGCTTCTTTGCAATCTCAATATTGGTGTTTGGATACAGATGACCATAAGTTCCTAGTGTCGTCTGTATTTTTTCATGTCCAAGACGCTCTTTAATCAGCAGTGGATTTCGCCCATGCTGATAAGCAGGAAGCATGCGAATGTCTCAGGGCATGAATTTTGATTCTGTGGACACCAGCTAAATTTGCCAATTTCTCTAATGCTCTTGGAAGCGTTGTTTTGCTGGTGGGTGTACTGTTATAACTCAGTACGAATCCACAATTTGGTAAAACCTTTGCCTGGACCGCCTTCCATTCTTGTAATTCCTTGATGGTATCAGCATCAATATAAATGGTACGGTTGCTTGCCTGCGTCTTAGGTTCAACGAATTTGTAGTCATTCATTGTTTTATAGTACAGTGTTTTACTAATAATCAGCATACCTGTTTCAAAATCAATATCATCCCACTGTAAGGCGGCAGCCTCTCCAATACGCATTCCAGTCATAAATAAAAGCCAGAACGAGATGAAGAGATAGTGCTCGTAGTAGTCACCTTTGTACAGCAGGGATATTACCTTCTGAAACTCCTCCAAAGTCCAGAAGTCGATCTTTACTTTTTTAGATTTGATATTGCCGATCATGCGGGCAGGATTCTTCTTTGCAAGTCCGAGGATAATCGCCCGGTCAAAAGCTAAACATAACATTCCCTGAACAATGCGTACATAGTTTGGACTGAATTGTTTTGCCAACTTGAGCTGCCAGGTCTGTACATTTATCGCTTCTATTTCGGACACTTTCTTCTTGTAGAAATAGGCAAAGTGTTTTTGAATGGTCGAGTAACGATTCTTGTAGGTACTTTCTTTCACCTGAGTTTTGTACCACGGAAGATAGATTTCTTCAATAAACTTTTTGAAGGTAATGTCTTCCTTCTTATCAGCTAATTCTTCCGTTGATGCAAGAATCAATTTGGAATACTCGGCACGGGCTTCTTTTTTTGTTGAGAATCCGCTGCGGTATTTTTGAATCTGTTTTCCGGTTACAGGATGATATCCGAGGTTGGCTCGAAAATAATAAGTGCCGTTTTCTGCTTTTTTAATTGGATCTTTTGCCATGATTTCACTCCTTACTAAAATGCAAAAAGCACGATCATTCTTGCTTATCGGGCAAAGTAATCCCTAATAATTCTTCAACGGCTTCTTTTGGAACCCTGTCTAATTTTCTGGATTGATAATAGGTATGCCCCTTTTCTACCATAAGTTCCTTTGCTTTTTTGATAATATCAGCAGCAAAGGAAGGACCGTAGCCTAATTCAATCAAATCCCTTTTTGTTACAGTTATCATGAATCTCCTTTCCACAGACAGGGAATCAACTTGATACCTGTCTATTATTATATCAAATTTTGAGTAAAAGTTCTCTAATAAAAGCGCTATAAGCTAAAATCCCAAAAGTCTATGTTATTCTTTCAGAAGCCAGTTCCTATGCCCGTTCCGGCCACGTAAAACGGTGTTACTTTGTAACTATTAAGCTGCAGGCGTGCGAAGATGCAAACTATCTGCAGTCACCTATATCAATCTCCCGAAAGATTTCTTTTGTTTTCAAGGTACGGCGAATGGATATATTACCCATTCAATTAAGGAATAGGGGGCTTTTCTTTAAGATTGAAAAATTTTAAGAAAAAATGATAAAAATAAAAGCTGCCTTGATTTGGCAGCCACGGAAATCTATTTGCGTTTTAGAGCCAGACGATTCAGCATGGAAATGAGCGCAAGCATATCCTCGTCATCGAGTTGTTTCATCAGATCAGTTGCTTTGTCAATCAGAGGAAGATTGTGCAGCTCTGAATCGAAGAACTGTTGAGGAGTGACTTCCAGATAGTCACAGATATCCAGAAAGCTCTGCATGGTAGGCAGAGAACGTCCGGAAGTGAGGGACTGGATGTAGCTTTTATTTTTGCCAAGATCCAGACTCATCTGATATTCAGATACATTTTTCTTTAAACGCAGTTCGCTGATGCGTTCTCCAATAAAGTTTTTATCCATACATTTACACCTCTCTTCCACATTTTAAACTATTTACTTACAGCAAATTACGGAATAAAATAGAGATATATTTGAAATATAGTGATTATTCCGTAATATAACCGTAATTTACTAAAATGATACAAAAAAAGAAATTATGGATGATAGAAAATGGATTTTGGGGTATGATGATAGCAAAGGAAGTGGATGTCTGTGCGGATTATAGGAAATGAGCAGGAAATTGAATGGGCGAAGGAAGCACTGCGGAATCAATGTAACGATTGTCCCTACTTGGACTGCTGTAATGAAAAGGCGAAAGAGGAGTCAAAGCAGTGTGGAACGGTTCGGTTTGGCTGCCGGGAGTATCTGAAAGAGAAGATTGAATTCGTAGTAGAAAAATAGATGTAGTATTTTGAACAAATATAAACACCATATATAGTATAAGCATGAATTGACATGAGGAATATCTTGTGCTAGTATACTGATATAGTTTATTTTATGCACACCCTTTTTGGGGAGTTTCGGGATTCATAAGAATCTCCAAACTTACAGGAAACAGCAGGAGCTGATTCCTGGCATAAGTAGTTTATGTTTGTAGTGAGTGTCACGGTATGCCTTTTTTGGCTGCGTGGCACTTTTGTTTTTTCAGGAAGAAACCAGACTTTTAAGAATGAACAGAGAAAAGACTCTCTTTTCATTCTTTTTTTGTGCTTACATTTAGGTTTCGGCATAGTTGTATGCCACAACCAGCTTCGGCTGTTGATGGATAAATATTATTTTAAGAAAGGTGGAATAAGAACATGAATGAAGCAAGAGTGTATGCAGATGGATTTGAGAGATCCTTTGCAGAAGTAAAAGATCTGCTGGAGTTTCTGGCAGAGAGAGGAAGAAATGCCAAATGGATCAGAAAGCCAACGAATACGTTACGGCTGGCACCACTGGAAAAGGAGGCTCAAAATCTGGATGCGGCAGATGCATCCATGGAAGAAATTTTGGAGGATACAGAGAAGAATACGCAGCTTGTACTGAAAATGAGAGGAGAATCCTATCCGGTACGTGACTGTGCCATCCGCACCATTTTAAGCCGCGCAGGTGTCAATGGAGACGGGCTTCGCAAGCTGGATAAGGCAACATATGCGAAGGTAGTCAATTACTGCCTGCGGGTTGCAAAAGGGGATGCCCTGATTAAGATTGCGGACGGAAAGGTTTCCGCAGTACATGGCGGGGATAAACATGATTATTGCATCCTTGATATGAAAGCCATGTTTGAGACAACCTGCGAATATCTGAATCTGAATTTCAAAGGCAGTGTTTACATGGAGGGCTCTGGTATCTATGACCATTCCATTGTATCTGCCATGTGGAAGCTCGGAGGAAGTCAGGAACTTCTGGATACTTACCGAAAAGCACTGGATGCACACGGAATGGATGAGAAGATCCTGTCACCGGCACTTCGTTTTACCACATCTGACGTGGCAGCGAGCGGTGCAAATCTGTATCCGATGCTTTTGACAGACGGACCAAACGGCGTTATCAGTCTGGGAAGTCCAATCAAGCTGGCTCACGATAAAGGGGCAACGATTCTGGACTTCCGGAAAAATCTGGAGCAGGTATGCGCCCGCTATGTGGATGCGATGAAGAATCTTACTCAGCTTATGGACATTGAGATCCGTAATCCGGTGAACTGCCTGAAGCTGCTGATGAAGGAACTTGGCATTAAACAGAAGATCCGGAATGAGGTGGTGGAGCTATTTGTATCCCAGAACGGGGAAGGTGCCTGTACGGCACATGATCTTTATTATGCCATGAATGAAGCCTCCTTTTTTGCAGCCTGTGAAGGAATGTCCGGACAGGGCATCCTGAAGCTGGAGGAGGATATTACGAAGGCGCTTATAAAAGACTGGAAAAAATATGACGTTTATGGAGCAGTCAAATGTTAGGAGGAATTGGAATGAATAACAAAGCAGAGTATACACCGGAAAAGGTTGTGGATATCAGTAACCTGTCAAGAGAAGACTGGTTGGAATACCGCAAAAAAGGAATCGGCGGCAGTGATGTAGCGGCAATCATGGGGATCTCTCCATTTGCCACTATCCGGGATCTGTTTTACAACAAAACAGGTGTGCAGCCGGTCATTCAGGAGGAAGAGGAAAGCAACTGGGTTGCCAAGGAAGTCGGACACCGGCTGGAAGATCTGGTGGCAGAAATCTTTTCCAAAAAGACCGGACTGGAAGTATTTCCGGTACGTGTCATGTTCCGGCATCCATTATATCCGTTCATGCTTGCAGATGTGGATTTTTTTGTTCGTATGCCGGATGGGACATTTGCGATTCTGGAATGTAAAACCTGCAATTATAATGCGAAAGATAAGTGGGCTGATGAGGGTATTCCAGCTCATTATGTGCTGCAGGTAAGGCATTATCTGTCTGTGATGAATATGCAGAAAGCCTTTATCGCATGCCTGTATGGAAATAACGAGAATGAGTTTGTGTATCGCACCATTGAGCGTGATCTGATTGAGGAAGAAGACATCATTGATCAGGAAACGTATTTCTGGCAGGAACATGTATTGAAAAATGTAGTACCGCCGCATAACGGGAATTCCGATCTGGTTCTGGCAAATATCCGTAATTATGGTGGTTTTGCAGACAAATCTATTCCGGAAATTGTGCTTTCCGGTCTGGAATCAAAAAATCTTGAGAGTATCTTACCCTTTCGGAGGAAAAGTCACAGTTGGAAAAACGGAAAAAGGAAATCGAAGCAGAACAGCGGGCAATCAGTGTTCCTTTTGTGGAACAGCTGGGGCAGGGCTGCAAGGCAGTGCTGGAGGACGGTACGAACCGTTACCGTATTACCTATAATCCGACCAGACGTACTTCGGTTGGGAAAGACCAGATGGAGAAGCTGAAAAACCAGCATCCGGATATCTATGAGGAATATACAAAAACAACGGAGAGCCGTACTTTCCGAATTAAGAAGGAGGCGGCGTAATGAGAAAACCAAATGAACGGATGCGGATAAAAAGCTGGAGGGATATAAACAATGAGGTGCAGATTTAAACATAAGATTTTCCAGAATGAGGAGAATGGGTATACGATTGCCATATTCACCACACAGGATACGTCTGTCCCCCTGTCAGCCAGAGACAAATATCTGGCATCCCGGAATATCATCGGCTTCTCAGCGATTGGATTCGGTCTTCCGCTTACAGACGAGATTGAGCTTGAGATGGAAGGCAGATGGGAGAGCGGAGAGCATGGAACTCAGTATCAGGTGGAAAATTTCATGGAGGTTGTACCACGGACAAAGGAGGGTATCTTAGGATACCTTTCTTCCGGTGCAATCAAAGGTATCGGTCCCAAGATGGCAGATACTATTTTCCGGAAGTTTGGGCTTCAGACACTGGAAATCATGGAAAACAACCCGCAGGAACTCTTGAAGATCCGTGGAATTTCCGAGAAGAAGCTGGCTGCTATTGTGGAGTCCTATGGAAAAAACCAGGTGTTCCGGGAACTGATGACGTTTCTGGCGCCTTTTAAGGTAACACCCAAAAAAGTGAATATGATTCTGAAGAAATTCGGAAATGAATCGGTGGATATTATCCGGCACCGCCCTTACATGCTGAGTGCAGTCAAAGGCTTCGGGTTTCTGACTGTGGATGCGATCGGAAGACAGTGCTGCTGTGCACTCAATGATCCCATGCGGATATCCGGGTGCATCGGACATATCATGAATCAGGCAATGAAAGAAGGACATCTGTTTAAGCAGCGTCAGGAGGTTATCAGGGAAGCACTGGAAATGCTGAACCGGGATCTGCAGGTCATGGCAGTATCGGAGCAGGATGTCAGTCAGGTGCTTTACCGGCTGGTGCTGCAAAAAAGCATTGTTGTGGAGGAAGAACGGATCTATTCTATCCGGCAGTATGAAGAAGAAACACAGACCGCTTCCATGATAGCCAGACGGCTTTTGGAGAAGCTGGTTTTGCTGTCCATTGAACCGGAGCTGGAAAAGGCACAGAAGACACTGGGGATCACGCTGTCAGAAACACAGAAACAGGCAGTGCGGATGGTGTTTGCACATCCCATCAGTATTATTACCGGAGGTCCCGGAACCGGAAGACAACGGTTCTCAAGGTGATTCTCTATATCCATCAGGCGTTATGCAGGTCAGAGGTACAGCTTATGGCTCCGACCGGACGTGCGGCAAGACGTATGGTGGAGAGTACCGGCTGTGAAAATGCATCCACGATGCATCTGGCCCTGGGGCTTTTGGGAGATGATACGGATTTTGAACCGGATTTTGAGTACCTGTCTGCCGGATTTCTAAATGTAGATGAGGTGTCCATGGTGGACATGCATCTTGCCTATGAATTTTTCCGGCGGGTTAGCAGACATGCCAGAGTCCTTTTAGTCGGGGATAAGAACCAGCTTCCATCCGTAGGAGCCGGGGATGTGTTCCGGCAACTGATTGCCTGCGGGCTGATTCCGGTCACGGTACTGGATCTGGTTTACCGGCAGGGCGCTTTGAGCAGCATACCTTATAATGCAAAACTGATGCAGGAGAATAAGACTAATCTGAGCTTTGGGGAGGATTTTCAGTTCATTGCCTGTAAAGGAGCAGATGAAGCGGCAGAGATTGTCCGGAGGATTTATCTGGACGAGATTGCAAAAAACGGCATGGATCAGGTACAGATCCTGACTCCGTATCGGAAACGCAGTGCTGCCGGAGTGGATGAATTGAACAAATCTCTGGAGGATTTTGTAAATCCGCCAATCGCAGGGAAGAAGGAACTGCATATCGGCAGTCAGGTGTTCCGGGTTGGCGATAAGATTTTACAGAATAAAAATACCGAGATGGCGAGTAACGGCGATCTGGGCAGGATACTGGACTGTATCACGGATGAGGATGGAAATGCCAGGGCAGTGATCGGATTCCCGGATGGGCGGCAGGTGCAATATGAAGCTGACCAGATGGAAATGATCGAACATGCTAACGCAACAACCATCCATAAGGCACAGGGTTCCGAATGTCCGGTTGTCATCATCCCTTGGGTAAAAGCCTTTTATATGATGCTGAAGCGCAATATTCTCTATACCGGGTGACCAGAGCGAAAAGCAAGGTTTATCTGGTAGGGGAATGGGCTGCAGTCTGTCAGGCAATCCATACGGATGACAGCGGGACAAGGAACACCATTCTGAGTGAGCGGATCGTACAGTATTACGATCAGTATCAGAGTGAACAGAAACCGGAAATGGAGCAGTTAAAACTTGTTGTTTAAAAATATTTTTCAATTTTTGAAATAAGCGGACTATTACTCTTATATAGGGGAACGTCTGCTTTTCTAAATGAAAGGAGCAGAGAATGAAAGAATTATTGTATAAGAAATCAGAGGCAGTTGCCGCTTTGAACCGTGTGGATGGCTTCCATCCGATGGAACTGGCAAGAAAGATTGGAGAAGAAGGGCAGGAGGAGCAGCTTTATCTGGATGTGAAATACCGGAAGCTATGGTTTCGTCTGGTCAATCCGGCAGGAAAGATCATCAGCCGGATTATCACTTTCACAGAGAACATGGCAGTTGTGGAAGCACGTATCTATCTGGATAAATGTGATCAGGAAGACAATTATGTAGCCAATTCCTTTTCGCAGAAATTCCGGAGCGATGACCCGAAGTTTGGAGACAAATTTCTGGAAATGGCAGAAACAGCAGCCGTAGGAAGGGCATTATCGGATGCCGGATATGGTGTGCAGTTTGCGGATGTGGGAGAGGAAAATGATCCTGCACAGGTAGATGCCGGAATTCCATATCAGAATCCACAGATGCCGGATTCAGGTGCCATGGAAAATGCAGCCATGCCGGATTCGGGTGTCATGCCAAATGCCCCTATGCCAACTTATGGAGAGATGCCAGGTCAGCCGGAATATGCAGGCCAGCAGATGATGAATCAGTTCTATCAGCAGGCACAGGCGGCGGGAAGCACCATTTACCATGGCAGTGGACAAATGCCTGGCTACGGTTCCGCTCCGGCTGCCTCTACGCCGCCAAAGACCGGACAGATGCTGCAGGGAGCATTACAGAATCTGGATACGTCCCTTCCGGTAGAAGAACTGATGAAACACATGAACTATGAAATGGCAGTCGGGACTGTGATTCCGGGAAAGGGAAAATACGGCGGAAAGACCATGGGACAGGTGGCAGTTGAAAGCCCGTCAACGATCCAGTGGTTTGCCGAGCAATATTCCGGACCGAACAATCTGGTTCCGGCGGCAGCAAAGGTAATTTTACAAAAAGCAATGCCGATGGCTGGTTAAGGAAGAACCCCGCAGAGAGCTTTTTTCTGCGGGGAAAGGAGGAAGAGACCGGGATGTATTATGATATGTCTGGGTTTGATTATGGAATACTGGATGTGGTGCAGGTGCTGCATCTCAGAAAGCGGCGGGGAAACTATTATGACTGCCCGTTTTGTGGAGAGACGCATGGAAAACTGAATATCAATGTGGAAAAGAATGTATTCCGGTGCAACCGCTGTGATGCGTCCGGGGGGATGCTGAAGCTTTATGCGGATTTGCACAATGTTACACTCTCCGAAGCAAATCAGCAGATCCGGGAAGCATTAGGAAAAGGAGAATACCGGACGGATTATATCAAAGCAACGCCGGTACAGGAAGAAAAGGCAACGGCAGAGCTTGCACCCATAGAGGAAATCCACCGGACGTATCAGAGAATGCTGTCCATGCTCACGCTTAACAGGAAGCATCAGGAGGATCTGCAAAGACGAGGATTAAAACCGGAACAGATCGAAGCACAGCGTTACCGGAGTGTCCCGCTGTTTGGAATGAAGAAGCTGGTCAAAAGGCTGGCAGAAGAAGGATATATGGTGAAAGGCGTGCCGGGATTCTACCGGGATACAGACGGAAACTGGACGATTAACTTCAAAGCAGAAAACTCAGGAATCCTGATTCCCATAGTTTCTTTGGACGGGTTCATCCAGGGTTTTCAGATCCGGGTAGATCATGTGACTGACACGAAAAAATATATCTGGCTGTCCAGTGTCAATTATGACCAGGGAGTTTCCTCCGGAAGTCCGGTACATGTGATCGGTGATCTTGCCGCAGAACGTGTCTATCTGACCGAAGGAGCCTTAAAAGGGACCATAGCCCATTATCTGTCCGGCGCTACCTTTGTGTGCGTTGCCGGAGTGAACCAGTACCGGAATCTGAAACCGGTGCTGGAGCGGATGAAAGGATATGGGATGAAACAGCTTTTGGAGGCGTATGACATGGATAAGAAGATGAAAGTAGCCTGCAATAAGCATGACAGTAAGTGTGCGGTCTGTTTTGAGCGTTCCCCTGTTATCTGCCAGCATAAGGCGGAGAAACGGAGGATTATCCAGAACGGCTGCAATAAGGTCTATGAAATCTGCCGGGAGCTTTCCCTGCCGATGAACCGGATGGTCTGGGATATGGACGAGAGCGGGGAGTGGAACGGGAAACACAAGGGGATTGATGACTATTTAGTCGCCATCAAACAGAAGGAAGGAACCGGGGCACAGACTTCGGCTCTTCCGAAAGGAGAACAATCATGAGAAAAAAAGGAAATACGGTTCTTGCAGGACTCATTATCTGCCTGTTGCTTGTTTTTCTCGCAGCGGCAGGAAAACTCTTTGGTGCTTATCTGAAGTATCAGAAAGGGGACGTAAGTTACGAGAAACTGCAGGAATATGTTCAGGAACCAGAGGAAGAAGAATCACCGGAGTCTGAGAAAGAAAAGGAGGAACCTAAGAATAGGTATCTAGAAATTGATTTTGCAGATTTAAAAGCGGTTAATCCGGATGTCATAGCGTGGATTCAGATTCCGGCACTGGATATTAGTTATCCGGTGGTACAGGGGAAAGATAATGCATATTATCTTCATCACCTTTTTTCGGGAGAATCCAATATCAACGGGAGCATCTTTGTGGACTGCCATAATCAGCCGGACTTTACGGATCAGAATACGATCGTGTACGGGCATAATATGAAAAACGGGAGCATGTTCGGAACTCTGGATAAGTACCAAGACAAAGAGCTATTTGAACAACATCCGGAGTTTTATCTCTATTTGCCGGACAAGATCCTCAAGTATCGTATCTTTTCCTGCTATGCGGGAAGAACCGGAAGTGAGGGATATAGGTATCATTTCCCGGAAGCGGAAGATTTTCAGACGTTTCTGGATACGGTGTCTTCTTATAGGGATTATGATACCGGCACCGAGCTGTCGGCAACGGATCGGATAGTTACGCTGTCTACCTGTGTCAATTCCAGACGGAATTATCGCTATCTGGTACATGGAAAATTAAGCAGTGAGATCATCACAGAGGAATAAAAGAATCGTGCTGGTGTGAGAAGAAATTTCTTATGCCAGCTTTTATTATGGGAGGAAATGTAATGGGAACAGCATTGGTTATGGAACATGCAAACGCACTGGCACAGATGATAGTCAGTGAAAAGGACAAGTTATTTGATGAAAGAGTGGAGGCTCTTGTAAAACTTTATAGAAGGGCGGAATTTTATCTGAAGCAGGGATTTCTGGAGAGCATCGTCTGCGAGTTCCATCGGAAGAAAGTGGAAATGATTATGCAGGCGGAAACAAAAGGAGAGATTACGGAAATACTGAAGTTATCAAAACCGCATTTTGACGGGAAAAAATTTGTCTATACCTCTCCGTATGCTGTGGAAGAGGAAGAGCTTCTCCTTTGGTCTCTGACATCACTGCAAGGTCCACTCCGGGATGAAGGGTATCGAAGATATCGGGAATTATTTGAGAAGTGCCTGCCGGAGATGGCAGAAAAGATTCCGGCGTAGAACAATGGCATAACAAAGGAACGAAAAAACTATCTTTTATTTTACTGTAATTTCACTCTTTATTGAATCTGCAATACTTTACAAAGTTTTTTACGGAAAAATGCTTCGGATTAATATACTTAACACCAGTATCTATCAGCTTAAATTTTGAATAACCAAACACCAGTGTTTCATTATTCACAAAAATCGTCATCTATCCAGAAAGCAGGTAAAATATGTTCACAATAATCAGAGTATTTTCTGCATTCAATACATTCTTCATCTAAAGAATCTACGCCGACATAATGAATATGATAATCTACAGTATCGTTTACAAATCTTTCAAGGAAGATGTTCAAAACAAAGGCTACTCTATCATCACAATAAACATAACCAATTAAATTCTTATGAATGATACAGTAAACGAGATAAACACAGCGTGTATCAACGATGCAGTTGAAATTGTATCCAGATTAAAGCCTATTTATACTTTAAAGCATGCACGGAGACAGCAAGAAGACCTATTCCTGTACGGAAGAGGTCTTCCTGTCCTTATACTAAAGTTAATTGGTATGCTGAAGTCCCGCAAAAGCAACATTTAATTTACCTCCAGATTACCGCTTTTAAGAGATAGATAATCGGAACTTCCGCTAAGCAGATAGAAAAAATATTCCCCTTTTTCATCTGGTGAGAAACTATATTTTCCACTCAGTTCATCGAACACTTCTCCTTCATACATTATCCCGTCTTTTACATAACCGATAATCAAATCTTGGGATACTGTAATGTCTGATTTATATTTATCAAACGAAATGACTATATTATCTTTATCAGTTAGTTCCCATCCCTTTCCATTGTCTTGTGTAAGTACACAAAGTGAATTGTTGATTAGAATTATTTCTGGAATGATATACATTTCATCTGATTTATCAGTAGGAATCTCTACTATTGATGATGGTATGAAATTAGGCATCAGACTGCTTTTAACAATTCTGCTTTCAGGAAATTCTGATGAAGATTTGGCTAATTCCTCAATATCAACAACTTTCCCCTTTTCATTGGTATATACACCGTCTTTTAATATGATGTAGCTTCTATCATTGGTTTCTGTCCCGATTAAATGTCGATTGCTGTCATCAATTAAAGCCGATGTTAACAGATGACTGATTGCAGCATATACAGGCATACACAAAAACACTGAAACCACAGTTACAATAATTGCAGTTCTATAAGTGAACTTTAAAGGCTTATGTTTTGAAGCTGTTTTACAAAATACATTTTGACGTATCTTTTGTTTGGAATATTTTTTCAGTATTTTATTGCAATCATGAAAATACACTTCCTCAATAAAAGATTCATCAATTTCACTCATTAACTCATTCAAAGAAAATTTTACAGTCTTCATATCTAAATCCCTTCTTTTCCATTTTTAGTTTTAATTTTTTACGTCCGCGTAACAGTTTGGATTTTACTGTAGATTCTTTTAATCCGGTTTCTTCTGCTATTACAGCGATTGTCTTAGTGTAATAGTAGTACGAGATAAAACATTTTCTTTCGTCAACTGATAGTTCATATATGCTTTCTTTTAAGCATTTGATTACTTCTTCTTTTAACGGCCCGTATTCAATATGTTCGTTCGTTCCAACCTGAAACGCATCTTCGTAATTTTCAAAATGCATCTTAGAGGTTTTTCGTAATGCGTTTTTTGCCATGTTTCTTGCGATTGTTCCTAAATAGGGTTTGAATGTGCTGTAGTTATCTGTATCTAAATCTGCACTGTAATTCCATAGAGCTACAAAAACATTAGACACGACCTCCTTCTTGTCTTCATATGGCAAAGCACTTCCAATAATATTCTCGACTATGTATACAACATATCTGTAGTATTTGTTCATACATATTTTTAAAGCGCGCTCATCTTTATTTTTTAGTTCGAGCATCAGTTGTTTCTCATCTATGTTAAATAACATGCTTCTACCTCATAAATTCAGTGAATACTATAGCAGTGGTTTAATAATGGGAATGTGTATTTTCAAAAAAGGGAACCGAGAAACCAAGTTAAAAAGCTTCAATTAAAATCAGGATAAGTACTCACCAGCACTTGAAATATTTTCCACTATTAAAATGTAATAGAAAATGATTTGATTGTAAAGGCATCAGAGGACAGATTAGTTACCATGCCGTAATAGTAATCTGTTGCCTGTGTCGTAAATCCTGAACGCAAACCACTTGCTGTAATCTCACGCACAAATTCTGATGAAGGTCCAGCTACGTATGCGCGTACTCTTGAACGATGAAAAGCAGAACGGCTCAAAGTGTAATTTATAGTTATGTATCTGCCGCTATTACAATAAAGTCCCATACTGTTATTTGATGGTGTTAATATGGCGACTTCGCCATTTTTCAATGTGATTCCGCGCCAAGTATATCGGGCATATGCATTTGGAATAACACCTTCTTCAACAACTTTCTGCAGGCTTTCGTCAGCAAACACAGTGTACTTCCATTCAATCATATTAGGGTCATCTGTAAGCGGCTCTGCTGCAAAAACATTAACACTTAGCGACAGCATCATAACGAGTGTTAGGAAAAAACTGATTATTTTTTTATAAGCCTTCATATATGTACACGACTCCTTTCCAAGGTTCCCTTTGTAATAAGATACACAGTAAATATTGTAACGGTTGCATTTATTTAAAAAATTAAAAAAGATAATTTTTAATTTTTGTTTTTTGAATTTTTTGATTGGTAAAATAAGAAAATGGATTATAAAGAGTTGCACTCTAGGTACCTCCTACGTACAGAATAAGTATCAAATACAAAGGAGTGAAATCATTATGATTAAAAAATTAAGAGTAGCCGTGGATCACGGGAACCGGAACATGAAAACCTGTCATTTTATCTTTACCACAGGACTGACGGAACAGGATAAAAAGCCTGCCAGGGGAGAGAAGTATCTGAAATATCAGGGAAAGTATTATACCCTTAGTGAGAAGCGGATTCCGTACCAGAGGGACAAGACGCAGGACAGCCGGAACCGATTCTGGATTCTGACCTTATTTGCCATTGCAATGGAGCTGGAGCAGAAAAGCCAGATCCAGCCGGAGGATGTCATTCAGGTGGAACTTCCGATTGGGCTTCCGCCGAAGCATTTTGCAGAGCTTTGTGAGAGATATGAACGCTATTTCAAAGGGGACGGGAAGGTGCAGGAACTGTGCTTCAACGATAAAGTCTATCACCTCTGTATACAGAATGACGGGATTATGCAAATGACGAGGATGAAAATCCGTGAGATTCCGAAAGTCGTAGGGATTGATATTGGCGGATTTACTTCTGATTATCTTCTGATGAGAAGTGGCAGACCGGATATGGATTATTGTGATTCTCTGGAAAAAGGTGTGATTACCATGTATAACGATATCATTTCCAGTATTAACAGTGAATATGACATGCTTCTGGAGGAGGCAGATATCGACAGTATCATCAAGGGAAAAACGCAGTATTATGAGGAAGCTGTTGTACAGGCAGTAGAAACCATGGTTCAGAATTTTGTTACCGATCTTCTGAACAGCATCCGAGAGCGGGGCATTGATACAAAATCTACTTATACGGTGTTTATCGGCGGCGGAGCAGTGCTTCTGGAACGATTTCTGGAGCAGGCAGACCGGTTGGGAAAACATACCTTTATCCGGGATATGAAAGCAAATGCCGATGGATATGATCTTTTGTATCGCATGACACAGGCTGGAGTGTGATTTTATGGGAAAGAAAAATCCGTTTGTATTCACTATTGGTTTTGATAAGTCGGATCCAGATCACGTGTATGTGACAGAACTTCTGAATACGACAGAGAAAAAAGCAAAACTGATCGTTGCGGCAATTCTGGCATATACGGGAAGAACGGATGAGACAGGTAATGGCAGTATAAGCATGGAACCGGATATGCTCCGGCCAATGATGCAGCAAATCATCCGGGAAGAAGTAAGAAAGGTATTGGAAGGGCAGGACGTTTCTAAGATAAATAGAGAAATGCCCACAGAAGTTGATTTGATGGAAGAAGAACCGCTGCGGATGGATCAGACTATGAGACAGAATGTAGTGGATGCTATCAGTGCATTTCGCAGGGCATAAAAAAGCAGGAGAGATACACATGCTTATGGCAGTGTACTCTCCTGTTCTTTGTATCAGAATGGGAATAGACAGAAAACTCACAGACTATTCACAGATTACTCACAGATTGTCTTTGTATAATGTGTAGATGATGAAGGATACGGGAGAGCCTTAACTTAGGTTCTTGAATCCATCCAGAAGTCCACGCAGTGTAGAAAGGGCAAGCTGTTTCTGCTCCTCCGGGCAGGAATTTAGTTCTGCCATGATTTGCTGCATGGTAGAATCCGGGTTCGTTTTCTGGTTAGAAAATATAGCATCTATGGAAATATGTAAGTAAGTTGCCAAGGCATAAAGTGTTTCCAACTGTGGATTGCCAATATAGTTTTCAATATCAGAGACAGTCCGTAAAGAAATCTTTGCCTGTTCCGCAAGGCTGTTTTGCGAAAGATTGCGGCGGAGACGTTCTTCCCTGACTGCATCTCCCAATAATTTTTTCACCATCTATATCACCTCACTTAATGCATATATTTTATCGTAGATTAACACTATACGAAATGCGTTAAAGTGCGTTATGATAAGCAGGATAACACATGCACAAATAGAGAAACATGGAAGTAAGTACGACAGACATGAATGGACAGCATAAGATAAAAGCCAAAGAGGAACTGAATCTGTTAAAAAAATCTTATCCATACAATGTGTCGGAGAGAAGTTAGAATATGCAGTATATGAGATACTATCATCGCATATCCTACACAATTACATAGAAAGAGAAGTATCGGCTGGACTACGAATAGAGTGGTCCAGCCTTTCTTTTTTTCGAAAAAATGAAGGCAGTGTCACGTTTTGTTGCCGCTCACCGCCATCCTCGGAATTTTTTGGAACGTGATAAAAAATTTCGGAGGATAAAACAAATGAACAAAAAAACATATACAGGATCAAAGATACAAAATCACTTTACAGCATATCTGATACAGTTTGTCCGTGGAAAACGACATGATTATCTGGAGAAGAAAATCCAGATGGCTGATGCAGAAGAACTGTTGGAGGATATTGGACAGATGGAGGCAAGAATTGTAATCGAAGAATTGCTGGAGAACCAAACGAGGGAGCAGCTTTTATTGCAGGAGGCACAGGGGAAATATCCAGAATGGAATAAGATGTCAGATGAAAGACTGATGAAAGCGCTTCATACGCTGCGGGATGAAGAACGGAAGCTGATTTACCAGCATGTGTTTGAAGAACGTACTTTTGAGGAAATGAGCAGGCTAAACGGGTTATCAGAGGAGCGATGCAAGGGTATTTATTATTATGCAATCCGGAAAATCCGCAAGGTGATGGGAGGTGAAAACTAATGAATTTTGAACGATTACTTTTAAAGGCAAAAGAAGGAAATGCAGATGCGGTACTGAAGATTTTAGAGATATATAAGCCGCTTTTAATTAAGAATGCGATTGTGAATGGCAGATTTGATGAAGATCTGTATCAGGAACTGGTAAGTACATTGCTTCAGTGTATCCAGAGATTCCAGATAATTGAGTAAGTTATCTTAAACAAAGGCTGCAATCACTCTCAGGGGAGTAACATCCTCTGGGAGTGATTGTTTTTTGAAGGGTGATATTGCCTCAGTTCGAAGCGGCAGACGGTGTTGATCTATTATGTTGCCTGATGCTTTAATGCTCTTTTGTTGTTGCCAGTTCTTTATGAAGATGTAGAGCCATAAACACAGTAACAATAGCAGAAATTACATCGGCAATCGGTTGTGCATATAGTATTCCATTTATGCCCCAGAATGATGGGAGCAACAGAATGATCGGAACAAAGCAAATACCTTGTCGGCAAGCCCCAAGAACGAATCCGGCGGTGCCTTTTCCAAGTGCAAGAAACAGAGAAGAATACACTGTGTAAAATCCAAATACGAAGAAGGAAAATCCATTTGCCATTAGCGATTTTTGACCTACAGAAATCATCTCTGTATTGCCTTCTGTAAATTGCGAAATAATCTGTGTGGAAAATAGGGCTATTGTCAATCCCACAACTACACAAAATATTGTTGACCATAAGATAGAAGTTTTAATTGCTTCCCTGAGCCGATCAAACTTTTTGGCACCATAGCTAAAGCCGGCAATTGGTTGGAAACCTTTTAAGAAGCCGAACACAACCAGAGTTCCCATTGAAGTGATTCTTGTAACAGCGCCCATTCCGGCGATAACAGCATCTCCATAGATATTAGCTTCCCGGTTTATGAATGCGATAGAAAGGCTTGTAAGAAGCTGGAAAGTCAATGTGGGTATACCGATTTTCAGAATTTCAGTTATGATCTGCTTAGAAGGACAAAATTCCTTAATGGAAAATGTAAAAGCGCTTTTTTTCTGTAATGCATAAATTAAATATACAAGAGTAGAAGCCATTTGAGAAATTGCTGTAGCGATTGCCGCACCAGCAACCCCCATGTCGAGAGTATAGATGAAAATAGGATCTAAACCAATATTCAATACAGCTCCTAATAATAATGCACACATAGTTGTTTTTGCGGCGCCTTCACTTGCAACGATATTGTTCATCGTTACATTAAATACATTGAAAATACATGAAATAACATAGATTCTTCCATAAGAAAGGGCGTATGGCATAATCGTGTCTGTTGCACCTAACATGGTTAAAATAGGTTTCAAAAAAATTGCAGTTCCGATAATAATAACTGCGCCAATACAAACACTGCTGTATAATGCAGTACTGGCGACTTTACTTGCAGCTTCCCTATCTCCTCGCCCTAAAAGTCTTGATAAGTAGGAGGCGGCACCATTGCCAAACATCAGACCTAAACCAACAACTACTTGTCCTAAAGGAAACGCAATGGAAATTGCACCCATTTGACTCTCGCCAAGTCCTCCTATGAAATAAGCATCCACCAAATTGTAGAGAGCGTTAATAAGCATACCAATCATTATCGGTATACCAAGAGCCATTAGTGCTTGGGGAACAGGTGCATTTCCTAATAAATCCATTTTGTTGTTATTCTTGTTCATTTCAAATACTCCTTTCAATTAAGAATATAAATTATAGTAGTATAAATTATAGTATACTACGTGAGAGAATACTACTATAATTTATAGTAGTTGTCAAGCGTGTATCCTGCAATTTCCTTGACAAGAGGTATAAAATCAAATACTATAAATTACAGTATATATAACCGTAAGTATTTTATAGCTTTCGTGGATATAGAAAGTGGGTGAACTATGGCTACAATAGATTTAATTGTGTTAGGAATATTGAAAAAGGAACCGATGGGAGCCTATGATATTCAAAAATTAGTGGAATATCGTAATATATCAAAATGGGTAAAAATCAGTACACCATCCATTTACAAAAAAGCAATTCAGTTGGAGGAAAAAGGCTTCATTAAAGGAGAAATTGTGAAAGAAGGTAAGATGCCTGAAAAAGCAGTTTATTCATTAACAGATGAAGGCGAAAAAGAATTTGTAAAGCTTATGATGGAAACAGCCTCTAAACCCATTCACTTTTTTTTAGATTTTAATGCAGTAATTGTAAATTTGGATAAGTTACCGCCTGAAAGTCAACAATCATGTATTGCCAGTATTGAGGAAAATATTGAAATATTAAAAACTTATCTGGAGGAAAATCTTCGAGAGAAAGAGAATGATCCGGAAATCCCTAAGACTGGTATGGCAGTATTGCAACAGCAGATAGTTTTGGCGGATGCTATTGAAAAATGGATTATTTCTCTAAAAAAAGACTTTTGATGAAGAAGTCACTAGCTGATTTCTTATTAGGTCTGCAGGATTGGGAAGAAACAGGGATGGATGCCGACCTATGTTCCGGCTTTGTAGCCAGAACATAGAAATTTTCTTAGTGGGGAATCTCCCTCAAACCCGGTGCTCCTTATATCCTGCAGATTAAACTTCAAATTTATACCCATATCCAACTACTGTTTTTATGTAATTCTTGTCGCTGGAATACTTTTTTATCTTCTTGCGTATTTGAAAAATAGTGTTTTCCACGGCGTGGAAATAACCATTTGCTTTTTCATGCCAAACTGCTTCATAAATCTGTTGTTTAGTAAAAGCCATCCCTGGATTAGAATATAGCATATAAAGTACATCAAATTCTTTTACAGAAAAGTTAATGTCTTTTCGTACTATTAAGCCGTAGGTCGTAAAGGTCTGCGACTTTAACTTTACCCGGAAAGGAGCTGCCACATATATAGGCAGTGCTGTAATTTTAACAGTAACGGTCACCAATCTATGGGGATGGCTTGTATATCCGGCTGAAATGCTAAAAAATCAGTGGTTCTTATTTATCACTTCACTCTGCCCCGGTAATTATGTGTTTGCCGTTTCTGGCTCTTGCAGCTATTGCGATTCTACTGGTCTATTACCAGACTATTTGCAGGTAAAGCATTGCTCTGGTTTTGAATTTGAGTTTTGGCAGTCTAATAATAGCATTTTAGATTAGCTGTGATAAGGTGAAACAGATTAGGAGGAAAGTAAATTGCATTACAAAGACAAAAACCTACAGATAGATATTCGCTGTCATACTGTTTTTATGAATGATCAAAAGATTGAATTGAGTCTGAAAGAATTTACGGTACTAAAATATCTAACAGAACATCCTGGCTGGGTATTCTCTCACGAGGAGATTTATCGTAATGTCTGGAAGGAAGAACCGATTGACTGTGCTAATGCGGTTATGTGCTGCATTAGCCAGCTTCGTAAAAAGTTAAAAGTAGATTCACGGAACTGGAATTACATCCGCACCGTCCGAGGTGTGGGCTATAAGTTTCAACCACTCTCAGGGGAGTAACATCCTCTGGGAGTTTTTTGTCATATTTGTTGCACTTTTCGGCTCTGGTACGTACAGAAATAGAAAAGAAACATATCCCAAAATGTATACATTTTAGAAGTACGTTCCGGAAAGGGGGATTATATCTTAAAAAGGTTACACACACAGTTTTGAGATATGCCAACAAAAGTGTGGATATTTTGGGACAGGGAAAGGAGAAATGTGGATGCAGATATATGGATATCACCGCACCAGTACAAAGGAGCAGCATCTTGATCGTGGCATACAGGAAATTGAGCGGTACTGTAACGAGCATGAGATGGCACTTACGAATATTTTTACGGATCAGGAGACAGGGAAGAATTTTAATCGTCCGAGATATACCGTTTTAGTGGAGGATGTCCTGCGGCTGGGAGATATTTTGATTGTTACAGAATTGGACAGACTGGGGAGAAACAAGCATGACACCATGCAGCAGATCCAGCGGATCAAGGACATGGGAGTGCGGCTTATGGTTTTGGAACTGCCGACTACGCTTATGGACTTATCTGTGATGGATAATGCGATGGCAAGGATGATGCTGGAAACAATCAATAACATGATGCTGGAGCTTTATGCTTCTATGGCGCAGGCAGAGCTGGAGAAAAAGGAGAAGCGACAGCGGGAAGGTATAGAAGCGAAGAAATTGCGGGGTGAATGGGATGATTATGGAAGACCAAGCGTGATGAAGCAGGAAACCTTTGACGAGAACTTCCAGAGCGTTATTTCCGGAAAAATGACACCGACGCAGCTTCGGAAGAGTCTGGGAATGACACACTCGACTTTTTACCGGTATCGTAAAACTTTTTATGAAAAATATCCGGAACTTTCCAATACCTAGAATGAAAGCCCTATTACTTATATAGAACAAAGAATTTCAGGAGGAAAGCAATATGAGTGAAAAAAGAATAGGTACTTTGATTTATGATCCATCTATGGGAAGATATGATATCCGGTTTGGTATTGAATCCTATTATGGGGGACTGCATTGTGGAGACTGCTTTGATGTGAAGGTAAGGGATGTATGGATTCCGGTTCGGATTGAAATGGACGAGAACTGGTATCTTGTGGGACTTTCGAAGACACGCCTCGGCGGGCTGACTGTTCGGATGTAGAGGAGATAGATGATGGAAGCCAAAAAGAAATATGTAAAGCCCGCCTTCCGATTTGTGACAGATCTGGGGAGTATTCTGGAATGTCTGTATGAAGTATATGGAACGGATGGGGAGCTGCTGCTTAAAGGGGAAAAGCTGTCAGATACAGTAATCTGCCCGTTTGTCCGCATGGTTCAAAAGAAATGCAGTGTGGTGGATGCGGAAATCCTGCATTTGATGCTCTGGAAGATATATATGGTAAGTGCGAGGAAAGAAGCATTTGTAGCGGATGCTAAGAAAGAGCTACATCCCTTATTTGACCAAGAAAGATGAAAAACAGATTGACACCACATATGACACCACATATACTATAGATAGGAGGCATTAAAGATGTCGAAATGGGATAAACTATTGACAAGAATTTGCTCATTATCGAAAGACCTTCGTTTTGATGAATTAAGAAAAGTATTAGAAAGTTATGGATATGAGATAAATGCTCCGAGAAGTGGGAGCAGCCATTATACATTCCGTAAAGCGGGATGCCAGCCGATAACAATACCGAAACACGAACCAATCAAGAAAATTTATGTTGAAATGGTAAAGCAGATTGTAGAAAGTGAGGCGAAAAACGATGAAGACACTGAATGATTATTTGGCAATGTCCTATCGCATGGAAATTGTGGAAGATAAGGATGAAGGTGGATTTGTGGTTTCTTATCCGGAACTGCCGGGATGCATCACCTGTGGAGAGACGATAGAAAGGGCAGTTGAAAATGCAGCGGATGCAAAAAAAGCATGGTTAGAAGCTGCACTGGAAGAAGGGATTGAGATTCACGAACCGGGAAGCCTGGAAGAGTATTCGGGACAGTTTAAAATAAGGATGCCACGCAGCTTACACCGGGATCTGGCGGAACACTCAAAAAAAGAAGGCATCAGTATGAATCAATACTGTATATATCTTCTTTCAAAGAATGATGCGCTGTTAGTAAAATAAATATACAAGAATATAGATGAAAAGAGCCGTCCTTATGGGCGGCTCGAAGTATTCTTTCTTTGATTAAAAATGATATTGTTCTAGCAGATAGATAGGAAGTGTTTGTACATTCCCAGCGGTTCCGCCTTTGGTATCACCTTTCAGATATAGTAGTTTATTGGCCTTCCCCTGTTCCAATGCCTTCAAGGCAGTAGATGCAGTTCCCTTACCGGCTTTAACTTCAATCAGATAGCGGATGTGAGTTTTCAATGTCTGAGCTACAAAATCAATTTCACCACCTTTATAAGTAGCAAAAGCCGGTGTCTCAAAGATAATTTCTTCCGGGAATTCCTGGCGTTTGGACAAGTTAATGTAAACATAGTTTTCGTTCAATGAGCCATCCATAGTTGATACAGTAGCACCAGTTCTGGAGAGATAATAATATGCAACTCCAAGATCCATGAAGAAGCAGCGGCTTCCCGGTTTGAAATTCAGGATGTCCAGTTCTGTGATTTTGCCACAGAAACCGATGATTCCAGAATGATAAAGCCAGTTGATAGCACGATAGCAGGTTGCTTTAGAAAGATTACTGGAGTAATTCTTTGTAACGAGCTTTTGCAGTTCTTCACTTATACTGTCCTCATCTAATCCTTTCTTTTCACGAAGCAGAATACGGCAGATGCTTAAAAAGATGTTGGTAAAAACACTAATATCTGTGATGTCATCAAAGTACCGCATAGATTCGTTTAAGAAAATGCGGATGATTCTAACAAGCTCTTTTTGAGCTGCTTCCACGTCTTTTGTGTTAAGGTATGTTTCCACAACCTTTGGATAACCGCCAATCTGTCTATAGATGTCGTAAACATTCTTTAATTCGTCATATAGTTCCGGTACGGTGTCATCTGCATGATCCAGTGGAAGTGATAGATATTTCTGAAAAAGCTGGTCATCCAATGCTTCCAAAAACTCTTTAAAGGAAAGGGTATAAATACGGATACTGGTAATATCTCCACTGGAGAATTTGAATTCCGGTTCCAGTACACGTCCCAGATAACTTCCAGTTACAATGAAATGCGCTTGAAAATAGCGGGTAAATTCTCGGATACGGTTGAATATCTCTGAGGATTCCTGAATTTCATCAATAATGATGACTGTATCGTTGGTATCTTCAAAATCCGGATCGAAGAGTTTAAAAGCATCGTGAAGCGGCTGCTCCGGTCGTTTTGTACCGGGAGTCCAGTCTGTGGCTTTTTTGTAACATTCCATAAATTGTTTGCCGGACAAATCAAACAGGTTAATGTAGATCTTGTGCCTGAAGTTCTCATCCGCAAATTTATTGATAATATATGTTTTTCCGACCTGTCTGGCACCATTCACTTCCAAGGTGCTGTGGACGGTATCGTTTTTCCAATCCAGAAGCTGATCGTAAACTTTTCTTTTCAGATACATGGGAAATGCTCCTTTCTTTCAACTGTTCCTATTATATCAAAATATGAATGGATAATATAGAGGGTAATTTCTGATAAATGATGAATTGTCTAGTCTGAGCAGTTCTTCACGGGTATTCCGGTTTCTGTCATTACTTTTTCGTACTGAAGAAGCTGTTCCCAGGTCAGCCATTCCGGTTTCTGATCTGTGGGAAAACCATTCCATAATTCTTTCATACGGGCAATATGGTTTTGAACGCTATGATTGCATAGGATAGACGGACTGCGATTTCCGTAGCCCAGATAGTATTCACAGTCAGACTGTAATTTACTTAACATCCGGTACTCGAATTCATAGGAACTTCTTTGATACGGAGCCGGATGAAATGTGTACTCCTGCTGTATGGGATGGGAAGGTTCTCCATCAATATGGTTAAAAGATAAAGAATAAAGATTCGGTTCAGGCTCTTTGCCAAGGTCAATATCCTTCCACAACTTTCCGAATTGGTCCTTATATACCGGACAGGAAAAATCATCCATGCCAGTATACTCAAGCACTAATTTTGTTTTTGCATTTTCATTCATTCTATTAGACCATCCTTTCCTTTATTGCAGACATTGAGGTATATTATTGGGCGCTGTTTCTGCATTCCACTGCAGCTTCGCACGTACATCCATCAGGATGATTCCTAACTGGTTTTCTCCGCAGTTATTGACTTTGCCCCAGAAATAGTCACCCCAGTTGTTTCCTTCAATAAGTGTGGACTCTCCGGTTGCAAGAAGTTTATCCCGGAGTTCCGGGTTCTGCATGAATTTGCACATGCAGATTTCATACATGAGCCGGACTTTCACTTTTTCCCAGTCCGGGCGTAATGTAAGATCTCTGCCGAGTTTCTTTGCATCAGAAGGATTATGCATCCGAAAAATACAGAATTTGCGTTGCTCTCTCGCAGAGAGTGTTTTCTGCGCTTGAAAAGCAGCTTCATTATTTGCATAGGTTTGTCCCATGTAAGAGACCGGTGCCGGATAGAAATTGCTTAGAAAAGCATAATCTCCCCGAAATTCATTGATCTGTGTAGGTATGCGCTTGCTTGTATTTGTTTGATTCATTATAAATTCCTCCTTTGTAAAAGAGGTGCGGCCTTTCAGCCACACCTCAAAATAATTCTCATCTATTGCAGAGATGGTTATGCAATCATCTCCAAAAATTCAGCTTCTGTAAGAATTGGAATACCAAGGCTCTGGGCTTTTGCCAGTTTGCTGCCGGCTTTTTCCCCGCAGATCAGGTAATCGGTTTTCTTTGTTACAGAGCTGCCAGGTTTGGCACCAAGCTCCAGAATCTTATCGTTGATACCGTCTCTGGTAAAATGCTCCAGTTTCCCTGTTGCTACGATGGTACATCCTGTAAATTTGTTTTCTTTTGTCATAATGGTCTCTTCCTTTCTTTGTTCAAATGTGAATTCGTTCTGTAAGTTTTTCCATAAATCAAGATTTGCTTCATCTGCAAACCAGGAATGGATGTTGTGATTTAAGATTTCGCCAAAATCCTCTAACTGAGTGAAGTCGTAATCTCCGACAGCCGCCTGTTCAAATGCAGTTAAATTTCCGGAAAATACGGTGTCCAGAATCCGGCTTTTGGTTCTGCCGATCATAGGAATATCCATGGAAACCAGATAGCGGACAAAGCTGGTCCTCCGGCTGGCGTTGATGGATTCCCACAAGCGGTCGAAAGATTTCTCACCATATCCGTCCAGTGCCACAATATCTTCCCGGTGTTCCTCCAGATGATAGATGTCCTGAAAAGAGTGCAGATAGCCCAGATTCAGGAATTTTTCTAAAGTGGCTTCTGACAGTCCTTCGATGTTCATTGCCTTCTTGCTGGCAAAATGGACAAACCTTCTTGTGATCTGGCTGTCGCACTGCGGATTATCACAATGCAGAGTTTCTACGGTGCGACCGTCGCTGGTCTTACGGCTGTAGGTTCTGGTTTTGGAACCACAGCAAGGGCAGACCGGCGTGATGTCGGTATATTCCACGATCCAGATTATCCTCTATATGTGGGATGATCATGTTTCGTTTGGAAACAAGAATCCGGCATCCGGGTACAAGCTCCAGATTTTTGATAAAGGTCAGATTATGAAGGGAAGCTCTGGAAACATCACAGCCGTCAATCTCCACGGTATCGAAGATGCCGACCGGAGCAATCTCTCCGAATCTGGTCGGTGTCCATTCAATTTCACGCAAGAAAGTTTCGTAGGTATCATCCTCAAACTTATAGGCGAGGCCGTCCTTATAGTGGTGTCCGGTTTTTCCGCAGCTTTTGGAGTAGCTGAGACTGTCAAAAATCATGACAATGCCATCGATAGGAAGATGTAAATTTGCTGCTGTGGATACCAATTCCTGAATGAATTTCTCCGCATATTCTTTTGAAAGTCCGGTTCCTGAAATTGAGAAAAACGGGCAGTAACCAAAGCCCAGGTGTGTTAAACCTTCTAATTTGCAGGCTCTGCTGTCCGGGAAGGGAACATCCTCCATTCCTTCTAATACATTGAACGGAAGAAAGCGAACACAACGTCCGATACAGTTCTTCGGATCAAGACTTCGTACTGATCCGGAAGCAAAATTACGTCCGTTTTTATAAGGTTTTCCATTTCCATCACGCAGAGTATCTTTCAGACGTTCAAAATCATTGGTTGGTATAAAAGACTCACCGGTAATGACCAGACGTTCTTTGTGTGGAATGGTAAGCGGTACATTTAAAAATGTCGGGATATTGTGTGTAATATCTTCCCCCACTTCACCATCTCCACGGGTAGAAGCCTGAATCAGTCTGCCATCTTCGTAAATGAGTTTGGTAGTCAAACCGTCCAGTTTCAGCATAAAGAGAACTTCCTGTCCTTTCATGAAATCTAAAAGCTCTGAAATCAGTTTTGTTTTCTCAAGCGAGAGCAGTGGAATCGGATGGGTGACTTTGGCAAGTTCACTGACCGGATAATATCCAACCGTCTGTGTCGGAGAATTTGACAGGATGAAACCAGTCTGTTCCTCCAGTTCCTTCAGTTCGTCAAAGAGTCGGTCATACTCGGCATCAGATACCAGAGGGGCATCCTGATTGTAGTAGGCATGACGGTATTCATTGAGTTGTTTTACAAGATTCTTAATTCTTTTGACTGACATAGAGTCTCCTTTCTTTTGTGGCGTGCCAGTTCCGGAATCATTTGTTTCCGTAATCCTCCTTTCCCTGCGTTCAGGCATAAAAAAAGAGAATGACGCTTATGTTCATTCTCAAAATAGATGCAGTTTCCTGCAAAATAAAAAAAGCCAGAAGTCCCTGCTGCTTGTTGGGCATAGGAAAACTCCTGACTACGTTTCAAACCTAAACTGCGTGTGATAAATCCTTTCCGGATTGACACAAATAATTGATATAAGAACAGTATAACACTAGATGTAGTATATGTCAAATGAAATAGATTCCTCAATGAAGCTTTTGCCTTATGTTGATGACAAATTTGTCGGCTACAGGAATAAAAGCGTTCAGGATTTCAGATTTGCCCTAAGCGAAGGAATTCGTAGCCAGGTATTTTTTGCCACTTTCGTGGAGAAAGTCGAAAACCAGATAAAATCAATCTCTGTCATAAATGCCTCTAAACTGTTTTTACATCGTAGTGGTTATGCAAGTTCTAAATTTAAAAATAATTTTCACGAATAACTAACTTTTCTATATGCTGAATTGTCATAAAATATAGATTATTAAATTTGAAAGCAGATTGAAGGTGATAAACATGAGAAGTTATAAACGGTATACCAGGCGAAAGAGACTTTTGAAGCAAATCGCTGTGGTTGCTTTAGTGTTTATATTGGGATTTGTGCTTTTGCGGGCTGTTTCGTATATGGCGATTCAGGGTGAAATTCCGATGATTAACAGTTTCAATCTATTTAGAAGGGAAGCTGATACTTCTTTTGGATGGAACTTGATTCTTGTAAATGACGATTATTGTGTTCCCCGTAATTATGAGGTAGAACTCACAGAATTATCAAACGGAGAAAAAGTGGATTCGAGAATCTATCCTCAGCTTCAGCAGATGTTTGATGATGCCAGAGCTGAGGGACTTGAATTATTTGTAAGGGAAGGGTACAGGACAACTCAGGATCAGAAAGATATTATGAATGAGAGAATTCAGCAGTATCAGGATGAAGGCTATTCACGTGGGGAGGCAAAAAAACTTGCGAAAGAATATGTTGCCGAACCTGGAACAAGTGAGCATGAACTTGGGATAGCCGTTGATATCAATGCGGATACGTCCAAGTGTTCTTCGGATGCTGTTTATACATGGCTTGCCAATAATGCATATAAATATGGTTTTATTAAAAGGTATCCTGATAATAAGATAGAAATTACAGGAGTGAACAATGAACCCTGGCATTATAGGTATGTAGGGGTGGATGCTGCCCTGGAAATGCAGAAAAAGGATTGTGTCTGGAGGAGTATATCGAGACTCTAAAATAAAAATTAAAAAATAATTTATCTTTAACTAACTTTTTATGCTTGTTAGGTGTCTTAGTATATAGGAGGGTAAAATATAGGGGGCAAATGAGGAAGGAGGAATGAGATGACTTCTGACTTCTTATTACTACAGAAAATCAGAAACGGCAACAACCATGCAGGTAATCAGTTTGTTGAAAAATATTATTCTTTTATCTATCAATATTGCTTTCTGCACATCCACAATCAAGAATGTGCAGAAGATATGGTACAAGAAACTTTTGTGAGGTTTTTCGGAGCGCTGATGAGCGGAACTGAAATAGGAAAGGCGAAGAGCTATCTATACAGCATAGCGGGAAATATCATTAAAAACTACTATAAAAAAAAGAAGGAAATATTATTGGATCAGTTGCCGGATATAGAAAAGGATAATCTGACAGAAATAGAAATCCGGCTTGATGTAGAACGGGCGTTGGATCTGCTTCCGGAAGAAATAAAAGAGACGGCAATCTTGTTTTTCTTTCAGGGGTTAAAACAAAAAGAAATTTCTGATTTATTACATATAAAATTATCACTTGTAAAATATCGTGTTTCGAAAGCAAAAGAATTACTGTCAAAACAGTTGGAGGAGGGAAGAGATTGAAGCAGTATCAGAGAAAAATCAAGGAGTATAAATCCTTGATACAGAAGGAATATATACAGGAAACGGCAGTTTGCACAGTAATGGAACGGTGTTCAGACATTGTGAGCCGTCAGGATAACAGACGGGCGTCATATTTCGAATTTTTATTTGAGCAGTTCAAATTTATCAAGAAAAGATGGTGGGCCCTGCAGGGAGGAATCCTGTTTCTGCTTTGGATTCTGCTGGCGGACTCAGATGGAGGAGCAAATACAGAGCGGACACTGGGGGCTATGTCGGTGATGTTTTCTGTGATGATCGTACCTGAAATCTGGAAGAACCGGAGATTTTCTGCAGTCGAGATCGAAAAAACGGCATTCTATTCACTGCGGATCTGTGCTGCAAGGACATTGCTATTTGCAGCAGTGGATCTGGTTATGATTACAGCTTTTTTCAGTATTTCAGTTTATACACTACAGATTTCGGCATACCGGATCATCACTAGATTTTCTTAGTGCCGCTTAATGTTTCCTGTTGTATCTGTTTCCGACTATTGTATAGCAAATGGAATGATATGGAGCATATTGCTGTTTTTCTAAGTATATCCTGCATACTGATTTGGACGCTGATTGTGTCCTACGTGATTCTATTATCGCAGAAAATTTCGGCAAATTGATCCGGCCATTTTGTTGACTCCTGGTATCGTTTGGTTATCTGATCTTTTGTGTTCACGTAAATCGCAATGTAACTGTGAGGAAATAGAACTGGCGTAGCGAGTCCATATCTGCAATTTAAAAATGTAATAAAAGCTTATGGAGATGTACTGCAGTAGATCACGTAACACATTCTATGGAGAAAGGTATATGGGTTATTGGGAGTAAACGGAGCGGGGAAAACCACTTTGATGCGGATGCTGTGTACAGCGATAAATCCGACAAGCGGAGAAATCTTGTGGAATGGAAAGGATATCTTCAGTTTGGGAGCATCTTATAGAGGGATACTCGGTTATCTGCCGCAGAATTACGGGTTTTATCCGGATCTTTCAGTGTATGACTACATGATGTATATTGCATCCATCAAAGGACTCCGTCCCATCGTGGCAAAGAAAAGGGCTTTAAAACTGCTAGCAGCAGGTCGGGATGGCTGAAAAAGCGAAAAAAAAAGATGCGCACTTTATCAGGGGGAATGATCCGGAGAGTCGGAATTGCTCAGGCGATGTTGAATGATCCGCGGATATTAGTATTGGATGAGCCAACCGCCGGTCTTGATCCGAATGAGAGAATCCGGTTCCGAAATCTGGTCAGTGAATTGTCGGAAGACCGCCTTGTCCTGCTGTCTACCCACATTGTGTCAGATGTCGAATACGTGGCAAATGAAATCATATTGATGAAAAGAAGGAAAATTTTTCTATACAGGAACATCGGATGAGATTATTTTGTCTATGGATATGTCAGTATGGAATTGTACTGTTCCTAAAAGGGAACTGAATAATTATATGAAGAAATATCTGACTGGAAATGAAGGACAGTTGCCGACAGG
>SCPN01001515.1_pt1:32500-50158 | contig 50158 bp, 55 predicted proteins | sample 6106831 | NCBI WGS metagenome assembly SCPN01 (sample SAMN10720447, study PRJNA508395) | human gut metagenome | isolation source: Participant 1, 0 month | reverse complement strand
CGCAATACCTTTATTCGTGAAGGAGCTGCGTCCGGCAACAAATGAGGTCGTAATCAGCACAAATGAGTCACTTTTCTCAGACACCTGTTATATCAGCGATATAAACTATATGGCACAGGAGCACATCACACCGGACACCCGCAGTATAGGAAAGGTACGCTACTCTCACAGGGGAGCTGACTGTACACTAACACCTATGGAAAACGGCATGATAAAATGCGTATTTGACGAGCCGCAGCGCGCCATGACCAGGGCAGGCAGCGGTATTCCCCATCAGGATGGGCATGTACTGTGCGGTGGAACAATTGAAAAGATATGGTAAATTATGGGACCTTTGAATAGCCGCGAATATATTATAATAGAGCAGACAGCATAACTAAAATGCCGTCTGCTCTATTAAATTATTAATTTTAGTATAGAAAGCGTGGATAGAATTAATCATATCATATATTTGAAGGATGGGGAAATATGTCATATGTTTGTCAGACTCGGGAAGAAAAACTGGTGAATTTAATGGGGAGATTTACCAATATAATCTTAGACCATTTGGAATCATGAGCTTAATGTGTTATTACAAATAAATATTAAAATGAAACAACGTATACTCTTCTTAATCTGTTATTTTTTAACGAGATTAAGAAGAGTATATTTGCATTTTGACTTGTTTTTTGCCACAAATACCGTTATACTTTACTTAAAGTGTATAAAAAACAGAGATTGAGAAGAGTATAGCAATATAATATATTTTGGTTGGAGGTGCAGGATGCTTGTAGGTAGAGAAAAAGAATTACATTTATTGCATGATATACAAAATGATGATAGCTCACATTTTGTGGCAGTATACGGGCGAATGAGAGAGGGAAAGACCTTTCTGATACGTGAGGCCTTTGGCTATAGATTTACATTTCAGCATGCCGGTCTGTCAGAGGGAGGAATGAAGGAACAGATATATGCGTTTACGTCATCTCTCAAAGATGCAGGGTATGATATGTGAAAAAGCAGCCCAAAAACTGGCTTGAGGCATTTGAAGCATTAAAGGATGTCATAAGATTGTCGAGTGAAAAGAAGAAAATAATATTTATTGATGAGCTGTCGTGGATGGACACTCAAAAGAGTGATCTTATGGTTGCTTTGGAGAATTTTTGGAATGGATTTGCTTCTGCAAGGAAAGATATAGTCCTTATAGTGTGCGCGTCAGCCACATCATGGATGCTCTCAAAGGTCGTACACAACAAAGGCGGATTGTATAACAGATTGACAGAACAGATACATCTGCGCACATTCTGCCTCAGGGAGTGTGAAGCGTATGTAAAAGCTGCCGGGCTGGCATTAAACAGAAATCAGATATTGCAGTATTATATGATTTTTGGCGGAGTACCTTACTATTGGGGATTTTTGAAAAAGGGATTAAGCCTTTCACAGAATATTGATAGTATATTGTTTGAAAAGGATGCGCCTCCTGCGCGATGAATTTAAGTATTTATATGCTTCTGTATTCAAAAAACCGGAGAACTATGTAAAAATAATAGAAGCTCTTGGGACTAAAAAGGTTGGAATGACAAGGGAAGAAATCATTACATCGACCAAAATACCTAATTCGGGAGATCTGACAACGAAGCTCGAAGGGCTTGAAAGCTGTGGATTTATTCGCAAGTACAATGCATTTGGGATGAAAAAGAAAAATGCGATATACCAGTTGATGGATTGCTTTACACTGTTTTATTTCAAATTTTTGAAATCAGAACCGACAGATGAGCATTTCTTGGACGAACCAGATTAATACACCCGCAGTGAATACGTGGTTGGGGCTGGCGTTTGAAAGAGTGTGCATGGAGCATGTGGATCAGATTAAGTTTAAACTGGGTATTTCTGGCGTGCTGACAGAGGTAAATTCGTGGTACTGCAAATCAGATCCTGATAATGGCATTTTCGGCTCACAGATTGATATGCTGATTGCCAGAAAAGATCAGGTGATTAATTTGTGCGAGATGAAATATTCGCAGTCAGAATATACCATAACGGAGAAAGTGGACAGGAGCATTAGGAATAAAATAAGTGATCTGAGAGTGGTTTCCGGTACAAAGTATGCGATATACCCAACACTTATTACAACCTATGGTGTAGTGGAAAACTCGTATTCGCAGGAGCTGCAGTCGGTTGTTATGATGGATGATCTGTTTGCCTGAGATAAAAAATTAAAAACCCCATAAATTCCTGTTGACAGATAGGGATTCATGGGGTATATTTATATCAACAATTAATTCATACAAATACAGTATGAATATAGGAGATTAAAACAAAGCATTAACATTACAATGACATCAAGGAGGACACAAACATGTCAAACATTTATCAGGGAACATTAGGACTTATTGGAAATACACCGCTTGTAGAGCTTACACACGTAGAGAAGGCATACGGACTTGAGGCAAGACTTCTTGCAAAGCTTGAGTACTTCAACCCGGCCGGATCAGTAAAGGATAGAATCGCAAAAGAGATGATCGAGCAGGCAGAGAGAGACGGAAAGCTCAAGCCGGGCTCAACAATTATCGAGCCAACATCAGGAAATACAGGAATCGGACTTGCCGCAATCGCAGCAGCAAAGGGATATAAGATTATCATCGTTCTTCCTGAGACAATGTCCATCGAGAGAAGAAACATCATCAAGGCATATGGCGCAGAGCTCGTGCTTTCAGACGGTACAAAGGGTATGAAGGGAGCTATCGCCAAGGCAGAGGAGCTTCATGAGCAGATTCCTGACAGCTTCATTCCGGAGCAGTTTGAGAACCCTGCAAACCCGGAGGCACACAGAAGACAACAGGTCCTAGATCTGGAACGATACAGACGGACAGGTAGATGCATTCGTAGCCGGAGTTGGAACAGGCGGAACAATCACAGGAACAGGTGAGTACTTAAAGAGTAAGAACCCTGATGTAAAGATTATCGCAGTGGAGCCTGAGACATCAGCAGTGCTTTCAACAGGAAAAGCCGGAGCACACAAGATTCAGGGAATCGGAGCAGGCTTCGTACCAAACACATTAAATACAGAGGTATATGATGAGATTATCCCTGTATCAAATGAGGCATCATTTGAGTACGGAAAGATTATCGCAAAAGAGGAGGGTGTACTTGTGTATTTCTTTCAGGAGCAGCTCTCTATGCAGCAATCGAGGTAGCCAAGAGACCTGAGTTTAAGGGCAAGACAGTCGTAGCACTTCTTCCTGACAGCGGAGACAGATATTACTCAACTGATCTTTTCAAAGATTAATATAGAATAGCATAAAAATATGGCTTGTGAAATTTTCGCTTTTCATTGCGCTTCATTTTTTTTGTGAAAGCATACTATCTTTTGGGCTAGTATCCATTTTGCCATTTTCAAGATATAGATAATATATTATCACTGAACTATAGATATTCACCAAGCATTTCATTAACGCAATCCCTTATATTCAGTGCGGTTTTCCTTGCCATTGTCATATTTAATCCAATTTTTTGGGCAACCGCGAGAATATCGTCCAGTTCCGGATTTACACCATTTCCATTTACCGTGGTAGCATGCTCTCCACCGATTGAATTACTGTAGGTGAGGTCATACGCCGGTGACAATTTCCAACAGCCTTCATCTTCATCATACAGATAAGTAAAATTCTTCGAATGGTCATCCCTGTTATGCGCATACACATTAAAGCACATAAGTCGATACAATTTTTCACATTCTTCCATAGATTTGGTAAGCTGGAGTGTAAGCTGCATCAGAATATCATAATCGAGATTTGGTATTCTGTGAGATGTTTCTAACAGCCCGGAAGTGGATACCATGTGAATTCTTCTGCTTCTAGAGTCATTAGTACGGTCAAATCTTTTTGTACCAAAATATCCCTTCGTGCGCTCAGAGGAAAATAATCTTACGTTTTCCATTGCTATTCCGCATTCTTTGGCACACATTGCATAATCATATTCCTGTCTGCCTATATCTTTGCTATCATAAGATGACGGGAATTTGATGATCCAATCCTCTCCATCTACCTTTGTAAGTATCTTAGGTCTGGCTCCGCCGGAAGAGCCTCCCTTAGAAAACAGAAAGTCCAGATTATCGCAAGTTTCTGTGCTCAATATTTTTTCACATTCCAGTGCAATTTCATCCAACGATTTCTCATCGTGATTTTTTTCCATCATTGTTATAACAGGCTGGTAGGTTAAAGCTCCCATTCCGGAAGCCCCTACAATCGCAAGTCTCTCAAGGCTGCCTATATCATATGGATTTATGCCATTTTTCTTCATAAGTCTGTCAACCAACAATCTGCCCCAGCCATCAGGCAGACTATCCGCAAAAACACCAAAAAGTCCCTCGAACGGATCTATCTTTGGCATAAAAACCTTCTTTTCCAAAGGCAGCGAAAAAGGGCTTATGGAAAATCCATTTGCTAGCCAGTTACTGTCATACTCAAACGCAGCCAGACGATTTTGGTACAAAGCAATCGTTCCTACGAGTCTTTCATGATAAAAAACTTCCAGCTTATTTAGTCTGTTCATTAATTACCTCCTCGATAGATGCAAATGGCACATTATTAAACAAGTCTTCAAGTTCGTTCTCCACATCAAGAGCTATTGCAATTTTGGTCAAAGATTGCAGGGATATCTCGCCGCTCTGCTCAAATCGCTTAAGTGAACCAAGACTTACACCTGATCTTGCAGCTAATTGCTTTTGAGTAATTTTCTTTCTTTTGCGCAAGCGTACTATCTTTTGTGCAATGTTGTTATTTATTTCTGTCCATGTTTTTTGATATGCCACATGCTAATATATTATCCCTTTTTGGTATTTTTATCAAGATATAGCTAATATATTAGCTGTAAATATTTTTTGCGCTTAATTCGAAAAATGACGTATCTTCAGATGAATTCCCCTCTCATCAGCAATCTGCTGACAAGTCTTTATATCCTCCTCAGGGAGTACATCCACGATAGAAAGCTGTGTATGCTTGATCATGCGGTTGCATTCCTCAGCAAAATCCAGCATAGCTTCATAAGCATTGTCAAAGGTTGGTCTTGTGACCTTATTGTATTCCTCGGCATTTGCAGCATTCAAGCTGATGGAAACCGAATCAATATACTCAGCAAGCTCCGGCACGATATCTCTTCCGTGATAGAGATTTCCTAGTCCGTTAGTGTTTACGCGGATAGGAAGCTTATACTTTTCCTTCACATATTTAGCTGTTTTCTCAAGGATATCCAGCGCGCAGGTTGGTTCACCGTAGCCGCAGAAGACGAATTCCTCATAGCCTGTAAAATCAAATGCATCAATTGCGGCGATTATTTCGTTGTATGTCGGATCAACTTTGTGCCAGAGCGTTGTTGCATCGCCAATGGCATCCTTCTGAGAGCGTATACAGAATGTACAAGCGCAGTCGCATTTATTTGTGATATTTGCATAAACCTCGTTCTTATATGTATAGATTATATCAGCCATTATTTAGTCTCCTCCAATGTGAAAAATCTTCTCTTGAATCCGATTTTATCAAGTACCAGTCCAAGAATAACAAATATTATAGCACTTCCACCGCTTTGTATACAGCTTCCCGGAACAGAAACCGGAATTATTGCGATGAGACCGGTGAAGGCCTGCTTAGTGAAGCCATATGTGATAAAGGCCTCTGTAATGGCATAGCCGGTTGCGGAAATTGCGAAAGCTATGATTGTCGATACTACATTTCTCACGGTCACAATTTTATCTGATTTGTTGGTAAACGGGATGGATATGAGTGCCTTTATGATGATTGTTGCAGGCGCCCAGATAGGTGCGGTCAGCAAATCTGCCATGCCACCGCCGATAGCTGCGGCTGTCATTGCATACGGCCATGGAAGGAGGCACGCTGCGATATAGATAAGGCTATCGCCAAAATGAATATATCCGCCATTCTGTCCAACCGGAATGTGGCATATATATGCTGTAAAAATAGTAATCATGGCTGCCATGAGGGCAGTAAATGTGAGTTTTTTAACCTGTGAGTTCATAAAAATATGTTCTCCTTTGTGTTGTGTTAAGCCTGATTTAAGAGCTCAATTGATAATCCGATAAATTTTCTGCAAAGGGTGATAAGAATCACATAAACATCACATCAGCTCCCGCAAAAACTTCTCGAAATTCACTCCGTCATTCGGTGCGGTGTCATCATTCATGGTATCTGCGATGCTGTCATACAGGAATTTTCCGGCGCGCTCTGCGGCCTCCTCTGTGGAAAATCCGTTCAGCCTGCTTCCGCATATAACAGATGCAAACAGATCGCCGGTGCCGGAAAAGCTCACGTCGAAAAAGTGTGATCTGTGGGTTGTAGTACCGTTTGCGGTAGTCACGAGATTGTAGATAAAGGGAGACTTATCATCTCTGCATTTGATACCGGTGATGATGACATCCTGATTTTTGCCGGACAGGTCTCGCAGCTTCTCGCTTATCTCTGTCGCAAGTGGCAGGAGCACATCCTTTCTCGTGTCGCTGTATACCTTTTCGATATCATAGTCTGCCAAAAGGCATGCCTCGGTCAGATTTGGTGTGATGACATCGGCCTTTCTGGAAAGCGCCTTCATGCCATCCAAAAGAGCGGCAGAGTATATGCCGTAGGTTCTGCCGTCATCACCCATCACAGGGTCCACGAGCAGCATTGTGTTTTCCTCATAAAATACATCCAAAAAATCCATAAAAAGCTCAATCTGCTTTGAGCCTGTCATGAAACCGCTGTAAATGCCGTCAAAATGAGCATTATTTTTCTGCCAGTTGTCGATGTAGTCCTTAATCATGGCTGTCAGGTCTGTGCATTTATGATATTCATATCCTGTCTGGTTTGTCAGCACTGCTGATGCCATGGGACAGCACTGTACGCCCTGCGCGGACAGTACCGGAATTGCGGCTGTCAGAGAGCATTTTCCAAAGCCGGACAAATCGTTAAAAACGGCTGCTTTCTTCATATATCCTCCAAATTTTTTGGCTGAATTTTTTATGTTCATTTGCGGCGACATTTACTCCCACTAGGCTAAGAAATTATGAAAGCGTATGTTACATGTGAATGTCGCACCACAAATGTACAGTTGTAGGCCAATATAGGATAAGTATACATGCGTCTGACCATATTTCTATGACCAGAAAGATAAAAAAATAAATGCCAGATAAAATGTTTTTGAAAAAGAACGCTGTCTGTGATATTATAGATGTGTATGTAAATACGGAGGTAAAAGCATGTTTCAAAAGAAACAGATTATATATAGTGAAACCCTTGGCGTATGCGTGGTTGACAACATAGTATCGCTTGCGGCATCTAAGAGAGAAAAGGCGGTGCCGTACTATGTGCTTAAGCCTGTGTTTGAGGACAAGGTGTCATATATACCGGTAGAGCATCACCGAGTGGTACTGCGTGATATGTTCACCAGAGAAGAAGCTCTAAAGCTTAAGGAAACTGAGCAGTATAAGAATGATAAGCACCTTAGGCAGGCAGTTGACTATGTACTGGACAAGGTGGCTATAAAATAAAACTACAACAAGGAGGACAGGATCACATGGGACAGCAGCATGCAATACACAAATTTGTGCTGGGAACCAAGGACTTCGATGATAAGCAGTCAGAGTTCATGTACGATAAAGGCTGGTACAGCATCACAGATATAGTAGGTGAGGAGAAAAATATCATCTACAAGTCAAGAAATGCCAGGAGGCATATCTTAAGTGGAATATCTATATCGGCAGGAAAAGGAACGCCTCACACCTGAGGAGAGGAAGAGGCAGCGTGAAGAACGCTATGAGAAAAAGAGAGAACAAAACAGAGAGCACCACAGGATATAGGAGGGCATTATGGGCATTTTCAACATAGACAACAAATTTTTCAGAGCATTAAACAAACTGGTAGATATGGTTATTTTGAGCTTTTGCTGGATCATATCATGCATACCTGTTTTTACAATAGGAGCGGCATCCACAGCACTTTACGATACATCGCGCCGTGTCATCCATCACGATGAGGGCTATGTGTGGAGAGGCTACTGGCATGCGTTTAAGGTAAATTTCAAGCAGGCCACCAAGGCATGGCTGGTACAGCTTATAATACTTATCGTGCTTTTGGGAGATATTTATATTACGTGGTCAGGTCTTAAGACAGGCAATAAGTGGGGAGCCTTCTCCATCGTGTTCATCATAATGGCACTTATTGCCGCAGCCTGGGCCATATACACATCAGCGTATATTTCACGATTTGAGCAGGTCACAAAGATAACCCTTAAGAATACAATACTCATTCTTATCGCCAACCTGCCGTGGACATTACTGGTCATAGTGATACTTGTGGTATCACTTATACTTGTATGGATTCTTATTCCACTCATTTTCATACTTCCTGTCGGCGCAGCACTCACCTATGAGTTTATTTTTGAGCGTATTTTCAGAAAGCTCATGCCTGAGGAGGACAGGCTCCGCGAGGAGGAGAAGGATAAGGAGTACAGGGATTAGCATAATAAAAGACAATCATAATAATGCATAAGGAGGAAGCAGCAATGAAGAAAATTGGAATGCTTACCAGCGGAGGAGACTGCCAGGCACTTAACGCAGCCATGAGAGGCGTGGTAAAGGCGCTGGCACACAATATCGACGAGCTTGAGATTTACGGCTTTGAGAACGGGTACAAGGGACTCATATATGAGAACTACAGAATACTCACATCAAAGGATTTTTCGGGCATCCTGACAAAGGGCGGCACAATACTCGGCTCATCAAGACAGCCTTTTAAGCTTATGAGAGTGCCGGATGAGAACGGACTGGACAAGGTCGCAGCCATGAAAAACACATACAAGAAGCTTGGTCTTGACTGCCTTGTTATCCTGGGCGGAAACGGTACACAAAAGACAGCCAATCTTCTCAGGGAAGAGGGACTTAATGTCATTCATCTGCCAAAGACAATCGACAATGATATCTATGGTACAGATGTGACCTTTGGCTTCCAGAGCGCGATCAATATAGCTACAGATGCAATCGACTGCATCCACACCACAGCAGCATCACCACAACCGTGTATTCATCGTTGAGGTTATGGGCCACAAGGTAGGCTGGCTCACACTGTATGCAGGTGTTGCGGGCGGTGCGGACATCATTCTGCTTCCTGAGATACCATACGATATTGACAAGGTCGTAGATGCCATCCACAAGAGAACAAAGGAGGGCAAGGGCTTTACCATTCTTGCAGTAGCAGAGGGAGCCATCTCCAAGGAGGATGCAGCCCTTTCCAAAAAGGAATACAAGAAGAAGCTTGCAAAGAGCAAATACCCGTCAGTATCATACGAGGTTGCAGACCGCATCAGCGAAAGACTCGGTCTTGAGGTCAGAGTGGCAGTTCCGGGACATACACAGCGAGGCGGCAGTCCATGCCCTTACGACAGAGTGCTTTGTACACGTCTTGGCTCAGCAGCAGCAAAGGCCATCATGGATGAGGATTACGGCTGCATGATAGCCATGGTAAACGGACAGACAAAGAGGGTTCCGCTTGCCGATGTAGCAGGAAAGCTTAAGACTGTAGATCCAAAGAGCCAGATGATCAAGGAAGCAAAGCGCACCGGCATCTGCTTCGGAGATTAAGCAGCAATATTAGATATAAGGAAGGTGAAAAGGCGTGTCTTATCAGGCCCTATACCGTAAGTTCCGTCCACAGGAGTTCGAGGACGTAAAGGGACAGGAACACATTGTAACAACACTGAAAAATCAGATAAAAGCTGACAGAATAGGGCATGCCTATTTATTTTGCGGTACGAGAGGTACGGGAAAGACCACTGTGGCCAAGATATTTGCAAAGGCAGTCAACTGTGAGCACCCTGTAGACGGAAGCCCGTGTGGCGAATGTCCGTCGTGCAGGGCAATCACTGAGGGCTCATCCATGAATGTCATAGAGATAGATGCAGCGTCAAACAACGGCGTGGACAATATCAGACAGATTCGTGAGGAGGTCACATACCGCCCGACAGAGGGCAGGTACAAGGTCTATATCATCGACGAGGTTCACATGCTTTCGGCAGGAGCCTTCAATGCACTTTTAAAAACACTTGAGGAGCCGCCGAGCTACGTTATATTTATACTGGCGACCACCGAGGCACACAAGATACCGATTACTATCCTGTCCAGATGCCAGCGCTATGATTTCCACAGGATTTCCATAGATACGATTGCATCCAGACTCAGCGATTTGATGGAGCAGGAGCAGGTGGAGGTCGAGGAGCGTGCCATAAGGTACGTGGCCAAGGCAGGAGACGGCTCCATGAGAGATGCGTTAAGTCTTCTTGACCAGTGCATTGCTTTCCATCTGGGTGAGAAGCTCACCTATGAAAATGTGCTCGAGGTGCTTGGAGCGGTGGACACAGAGGTGTTTTCAAGGCTCTTAAGGCGCATACTCGACGAGGATGTGACAGGCGCCATCCGCATACTGGGCGAGCTCATAGATGAGGGCAGGGAGCTGTCGCAGCTTGTCAATGATTTCACCTGGTGGTATATGAGGAATCTTTTGCTTTTGCAGAGCTCCGACGATATGGAGGAGGTGCTCGACATCTCCAAGGACAATCTTGAGGCACTTAAGGAAGAGGCAGCGCTTGTAAAGCCTGAGACACTCATCAGGTATATCAGGGTATTTTCCGAGCTGTCAAGCCAGGTAAAGTTTGCATCGCAAAAGCGTATTATGGTCGAGATAGCCATAATAAAGCTGTGCAGGCCGCAGATGGAAAAGAGCTATGATTCGGTGCTTGACCGCATAAACAGCATAGAGAAAAAGCTTGAAAAGGGTATACCTGTAGTAGCACAGGCTGCGCAGACACAGGATATGCAACAGGCCGCAGCAAGCGGGCCTATAGTGAAAAAGGAGCTTCCCAAAGCAATACCACAGGATATCTCAGAACTCATGAAGCACTGGAAATCCATACTTTCGGAGATGGGAGCAACATCAAAGGTTTATCTGAACAAGGCTGTGACATCGCTTGGCAATTCCTCGGACCTGATTTTAATGTTTGATGATGAGAATGCATATGAGTATCTCTCTGAAAACCGTGCAGGCTGTATGGATACGCTGGCTTCGCTTATAGAAAAGCGTATAGGCAAAAAAGTCGAGGTGACGGTCAAGAAAAATAATTCCGCAGTCAGTGCAAAGGAAGCGGTTGTGGACTTGACAGATATGATAAATTTTGATATAGAGGAAGAAAACTAAGTTATAAACAGAAGGGCTGGGATTAGCCCATTAAAAACAAGGAGGACGCCAGAATGGCAAGAAGAGGTGGATTCCCTGGAGGAATGCCGGGAAACATGAACAATCTTATGAAACAGGCGCAGAAGATGCAGCGTCAGATGGAGGAGGCTCAGAAGCAGCTTGAGGATGCTGAGGTTACAGCAAAGGCAGGCGGCGGAGCAGTCGAAGTCACTGTTTCTGGAAAAAAGGAAATCACAAAGGTCAAATTATCTGAGGAGGTAGTGGATCCTGACGATATCGAGATGCTCGAGGATCTCATCATGGCAGCAACCAATGAGGCGCTTCGCCAGATTGATGAGCAGTCACAGGCATCTATGTCCAAAATTACCGGTGGCCTGGGTGGCGGTCTGTTTTAATGGATTTTTACAGCAGTGAGATATCAAAACTAATAGAGGAGCTGTCACAGCTTCCGGGAATCGGAGCCAAGACAGCGCAGAGACTGGCATTTCATATCATAAATATGCCAAAGGAGCAGGCAAAATCGCTCTCTGACGCCATAATCGATGCGAAGGAGCATGTCAGATACTGCAAATGCTGCTATACACTCACAGATGACGAGCTATGCCCCATCTGCAAGGATGCGGCAAGAGACCACAAGACCATCATGGTTGTTGAGAATACGAGGGATCTTGTGGCATACGAAAAGACCGGTAAATATGAGGGAGTGTATCATGTGCTTGGTGGCGCAATTTCACCAATGCTTGGCATAGGTCCTGCGGATATTCGTCTGAAGGAGCTCATGGTTCGCCTTGAAAAAGACGTAAATGAGGTCATTATAGCGACCAATTCAAGCCTGGAGGGCGAGACTACGGCCATGTATATCAGCAAGCTCATCAAGCCTACCGGCATCAAAGTGACACGAATCGCAAGCGGAGTTCCCGTAGGAGGCGATTTGGAATATATTGACGAGGTGACCCTGCTTAGGGCGCTTCAGGGAAGAACAGAGATATAAATGATAGAAGGAGACATCATGAACAATCTTGAACTTGAGAAGATGGCGAATGAAATTCGCAAGGACATTGTGACAGCAGTTCACAGTGCCAAATCCGGACATCCGGGTGGATCACTTTCATCAGCAGATATTTTTACATATTTGTATTTTGAGGAGATGAATGTAGACCCTACTAATCCTAAATGGGAGGACAGGGACCGTTTCGTGCTCTCAAAGGGACACGTAGCACCGGGACTTTACTCTACACTTGCAGAGAAAGGATATTTTCCAAAGGAGGATTTAAAGACACTCCGTCATACAGGCTCATATCTGCAGGGACATCCTGATATGAAGCACATCCCTGGCATTGATATGTCAAGCGGCTCTCTCGGACAGGGTGTATCTGTCGCAGTAGGAATGGCTGCAGCAGGAAAATATGACAAGAAGGATTACCGTGTATACACACTCACAGGAGATGGCGAGATTCAGGAGGGACAGATCTGGGAGGCAGCCATGTGGGCAGGCCACCGCAAGCTCGACAATCTCGTAGTTATCGTTGACAACAACAATCTCCAGATAGACGGTTCTGTTGAGGATGTATGCTCACCATACCCGATCGACAAGAAGTTTGAGGCATTCAATTTCCACGTAATCAATATCGACGGCAACGATTTCGACCAGATCAGGGCAGCCTTCAAGGAAGCTCGTGAGACAAAGGGTATGCCTACAGCCATTATCGCAAAGACTGTAAAGGGCAAGGGCGTATCCTTCATGGAAAATGCCGCAGGATGGCATGGAAAGGCTCCAAATGACGAGGAGTATGAAATCGCAATGGCAGACTTAGAAAAGGCAGGTGAAGCATTATGTCAGAAGTAAAGAAAATCGCTACAAGAGATAGCTACGGAAACGCACTCGTAGAGCTTGGAAAAGCACACGATGACCTTATTGTACTTGATGCTGACCTTGCAGGTGCCACAAAGACCTGTATATTCCAGAAGGAGTTTCCTGAGCGTCACTGGGACTGCGGAATCGCAGAGTGCAATATGACAGGTATCGCAGCAGGACTTGCTACATGCGGCAAGGTGCCTTTTATCAGCTCATTTGCCATGTTTGCAGCAGGCAGAAACTATGACCAGGTAAGAAACTCAATCGGATATCCTCATCTCAATGTCAAGATAGGTGCCACACATGCAGGAATCTCTGTAGGTGAGGACGGAGCTACACATCAGTGCCTCGAGGACCTTTCGCTCATGAGAGAAATCCCGGGCATGGTTGTAATAAACCCATCAGACGATGTGGAGGCAAGAGCCGCAGTAAAGGCAGCATATGACCATGTGGGCCCTGTATACCTTAGATTCGGCAGACTTGCAGTGCCTGTAATCAACGATACACCGGACTACAAGTTTGAAATCGGAAAGGGTATCGTACTGGGGGAAGGCAAGGATGTATCTATATTTGCAACAGGACTTGAGGTATCAGAGACACTTGAGGCAGCAAAAATGCTCGCAGCAGACGGCATAGATGCTGAGGTTATCAATATCCATACAATCAAGCCAATCGACAGAGAGCTGATTGTTAAATCTGTATCAAAGACAGGCAAGGCAGTCACAGTAGAGGAGCACTCTATCAATGGAGGACTCGGAAGTGCTGTGGCAGAGGTACTCTGTGAGGAGCAGCCTGCAAAGCTTCTGCGTATCGGTGTAGAGGACCGCTTCGGCGAGTCAGGACCGGCAGTGGAGCTTATCCACAAGTATGGACTGGATGCAGAGGGCATCTACAACAAAGTAAAGAATTATATGAAGTAGTGGGTTGAGTGTGAGCTTCGCACTTTGAGACGGCTGTGTTCACCGGTGCAGCATACAGTATATTCCTCAGAAAAATATGAAGTCAGCCGCAGGATTTCGTGTGGATAGCGTGTGGAATGAGTTTAGTCATTCTTGCTATTTTACATAATGGAACCCTGCGGCAGTTCATATTGTTTCTTCAGAACATGCTGTATGCTTTCCGGTGGATTACAGGTTGTCGAGTGCGAAGCATTTTACTTCTTCATATGTGTGAAAAGTCGGGCGCATGGGTTCATGCGCCCTTTTTTCGTTGGGGATTAAATGCAAAATGTTTTTATAATCGCATAATATTGCATAAATTTACAATCTGCAAGTGCTATGCTGACCAAAAAAGGAGGCTGGCATGATAGATATTGTGACGAACAACGTCAGGCAGATTGGCACACCGGCGGATGAGGGCCGGGTTTACATATCGGAGAAAGCGTACAAGCGCATAAAGACAGAGGGCTTTAAGGATAAAGAGGTTTTTGTACTTATGGGGCATACGGAGAGCAGCGGAGGCAGGTATGCCACATTTGTGGAGGCGGCGATTGCAGTATATGATATGGAGTTTGACAAAAATGCGCCTCTTTGGACCAACAAGGTATGGAGCAGAGTGTTTGCGGAGATAAAGAAAAGCTACGAGGAGCTGATTATCGTCGGATGGGCATTCAGGCAGGAGGATTTTCCGGCTGAGCCAACACCCATGCTTGAAAATATACACAGGGAGCACTTTGGCGGCGCTCATCAGCTTATGTTCCTTTTGAACAGGACCGAGCAGGAGGAAAACTTCTTTATCAAAAAGAATAATCATCTGAAGAAAAAGACAGGATTTTTTGTATATTACCGCATGAATGAGCATTGTGATAGTGCTGATAGCTATAATGAAACTGACACATGCAATAAAACCTACAGCTATAGTAATGCAAACAACAATAATAAAATTGACAGTTATAGTAATGACGATGACAATAATAAAAGCAGCAGCCGGTATGAGGACACTGACACAGCGGCCCAAAGCAGCTACAGCCGGATGCATAGAAGAGCTTCGGCAGATGACAGGATCAATGTCGTTTCCTGAGGAATTTGGCAGCATATCGAAAGAACGCGGCCGGTACAGAAAAGCCATGGAGGCAGGAAAAGAAGAGCGCAAGGGTTCGTTTGCATCTGTAGTGATGATTGCAGCGATAGCAGTGCTTATAGTGCTTATCGGGCTTAAAGCCGGCGCTGGAATGAGCGGCACAATAGACAAAAAGGAGACACTTCCTGCCATGTCCACAGAAGAAGATTTAATTCCAGTGGAAAAAATATCCGGTGAATGGTATACTGACAAGTAACAAACACTTTGGAAGTAGAACAAAAGGATAAGATTATGGCACAGAAATCAGACTTTAAAACTGTCGAGACCGATTTGGACGAGCTCGAGGAGAAAATACGAAAGCATAGAAGAAAAATAGCAAAAAGGATAATAATAGTCGTGGCAGCAGTCGTGGCTTTATTTCTTATAGTATGGTTGTGGATGGCGCTGCGCACCTACAAGTCATTTGACGTCAAAAACAGCGTGGAGCAGAAGGACAAGAGCGCGGTGTCGTTCGTGGATTTCTGCGGAGCGGTAGTGGAGTACAGCAATGATGGTGTATTGTATACAGACTCAGACGGAAACCGCATATGGAACCAGGCATTTGAGATGTCATCGCCACAGGTAGTCACATGCGAAAGCTTTATGACTATCTATGACAGGGGTGGAACAGACCTCTATATCATGGAAAAGAATGGAGTAAAAAAAGAAATAGGAACATCGTGGCCTATTATAAAAGCCTGTATAGCAAGCCAGGGCACAGTGGCAGTGCTTGTCAGTGAGAATGAAAATTATTATGTAAAGATGTATGATGTAAACGGAAAAGAGCTGGCAAGTGGTGAGTTTTTCGGAGAACAGAAGAACATACCTGTTGATATAGCTCTTTCATATGATGCTAAAAAACTGGCTGTAGATATGATAGATGTCTCCGGAGGAAAGACGGACAGCGTTATATCCTTTTACAATTTTGGATCAGTAGGACAAAATGAGATAGACAACAATGTCGGCACTTACAAGTATGAGAATCAGCTCATACCTGAAATAGCATATGTTTCCGACAGCAGGATGATAGCAGTTTCAGATCAGAATATTATGGTATTTGACGGAAGCCAGAAGCCAAAGCTCAAGCAGACTATTAAGCTGGAAAAGCTGATAGACAGCGTATTTTACAATAATAAATATATAGGAGTAGCATACTCCAACAATGATAAAAATTGCACCAGTCATATCAAGCTTTATGATTTTAACGGTAAGATGCTTATGGAAAACGACACAGCTATTGCCTACAATAGTATAGAGTTTGACAGCAATAACGAGGTGTGCGTCACAGGAGACACAGCCTGTGAGATATACACCATACACGGAGTTAAGAAATTCTATCATACATTTGACAACAAGTTGTACAAGGTGATGTATAAATCGGGTATGAATAACTATATCTTCATCTATGACGGCGCAATGGACGAGGTGAGACTGAAATGAATTGGCTGTTAATTGCGGTAATATGTATTATTGCGTGGAATGTGGTGAGAGGCTACACAAGAGGTGTGCTTCGCATGGTATATTCGCTTGCAGCCTGGATAGTAATGCTTGCTGCATCAACCATGGCAGCCCCATATGTCAGGGATCAGATATTATCACAGACAGGAATAGAGCCCGTAATTTTAAACGGTATTGAAAAACAAATAGCTGCACAGGGACAAAAAGCCACAGGCGATTTTGATATGGCAAACATATTGCTGCAGCAATCCGGAGCATATGACACCATATCCGCACAGCTTACAAATGCCATTATGACAGGTTTGTCATTTTTTGTATTTTTTTTTTTGCTGGGAATAGTGGCATACATAGTCCGTCACATCATCAGAAAAATAGAAAGGGTGCCCGTTATTGGCACTGTGAACCGGATTGCAGGCTTTGCAGTAGGTTTTATTAAGGGAATGGTCATCGTATGGCTGCTCCTTGCCCTGACATCATTATTTGCCGCATCTGAAATAGGACAGACAATGACAGCATATATAAATGATTCTATGATGCTTAAGTATCTGTATGAAAACAATCCTGTCATAAAGCTGATAGAAAATATACTGTAGCTTAAACCGGTGTAATAATGCATAAAAGAGAAAAGTACATAAGCAATAGATGGTATGTGGATAAGTATGTAAATACAATATATAGTTGTGTAAAAACAATGAGAAAAAAATATATATAAAAAAATAAAAAATGTGTTGACTTTATGCGACACAGATGATATTATATCAAAGCTGACTCGCGGGACACATTGAGTTGTAGAGCTTGTGAGTTACAATTTACAGACATGACTTTATAAATATTGCTTTGAAATAAGCTGATTAAATAAAGTTGTGAAAAAAGTTCTTGACAAATGAAAAACATTTTGATAGAATAAACAAGCTGTCGCAAGACAGAGAACTTAAAACAAAGTTCAAAAAAATAAAAAAGTGCTTGACAAACGAACAGCGATTTGATAAAATAATCAAGCTGTCGCAAGAGAGCAAAACAAAGAACATTGATAACTGAACAGTGAGAAACCTTGAAAGATTTTGAGAATCA
>SCPN01001515.1_pt1:0-30000 | contig 50158 bp, 55 predicted proteins | sample 6106831 | NCBI WGS metagenome assembly SCPN01 (sample SAMN10720447, study PRJNA508395) | human gut metagenome | isolation source: Participant 1, 0 month | reverse complement strand
AGAGGGTGAAAGCCCCGTAAGCGAAAGGAGAGCTGACTGAGCGGAATCCAGAGTACATCGAGACACGAGAAACCTTGATGGAATGAGCGGGGACCACCCCGTAAGCCTAAATACTACTTAGTGACCGATAGCGCATAGTACTGTGAAGGAAAGGTGAAAAGGACCCCGGGAGGGGAGTGAAAGAGAACCTGAAACCCTGTGTTTACAAGCTGTGGAAGTTCTTTAAATGAACAACCGCGTACTTTTTGTAGAACGGTCCGGCGAGTTGCGGATACTGGCAAGGTTAAGCACTTAAGGTGCGGAGCCGAAGGGATACCAAGTCTTAACAGGGCGTTAAGTCAGTATACGCAGACCCGAAACCGGGTGATCTATCCATGTCCAGGTTGAAGTTGTCGTAAAAGACAATGGAGGACCGAAGCCACATCCGTTGAAAAGGGTGGCATGAGGTGGATAGAGAAATCAATCGAACCCGGAGATAGCTGGTTCTCCTCGAAATAGCTTTAGGGCTAGCCCTGATTTAGTCTTATGGAGGTAGAGCACTGAATTCCGCGGCGCCGTCAAAGCTTACCAAAGAATATCAAACCTGAATGCCATGTAGATGATGATCGGGAGTCAGACTGCACGAGATAAGTTCAGTCAAAAGGAAAGAGCCCAGACCACCAGCTAAGGTCCCAAAGTGCGTGTTAGTGGAAAAGGATGTGGGAATTCGAAGACAACTAGGATGTTGGCTCAGAAGCACCATACATTCAAAGAGTGCGTAACAGCTCACTAGTCGAGAGTTCCTGCGCCGAAAATGTCCGGGCTGAAACACGACACCGAAGCTGGACTCGCACGAGTGGTAGAGGAGCATTCTTAAAACCGACGAAGCTGTACCGGAGGAGCAGTGGAGGGATAAGAAGAGAGAATGCCGGAATGAGTAGCGAGAGAAAGGTGGGAATCCTTCGGCCGAATATCTAAGGTTTCAGAGAAAGCTGATCTGCTCGGGTAAGTCGCCACAGGTCGCAAGACGTAAGCGATGGATAACAGGTTTAGATTCCTGTACCACGCATTATCAGAACTGTAGGGACGCATGTGGAAAGCACGGGCCGGGAATGGAAAGACCGGTACAAGCGGGTAGGTGTACAATAGGCAAATCCGTATAATCCGAAGACGCGTGATGGAGCTGAAAAGTAGCAAAGCGTGTGCCATGTGCCGAGAAAAGCCTATATTGTATGCGTGCCCGTACCGTAAACCGACACAGGTGGATGAGGAGAGAAACTAAGGCCGACGGAAGAAGCATTGTTAAGGAATTCGGCAAAATGACCCCGTAACTTCGAAGGTACCTGCGAGAGCAGGCCGCAGAGAATAGGCTCAAGCAACCTGTTTAGCAAAACACAGGTCTGCGCGAAACCGAAAGGTGAAGTATACTGACGCCCGCCCGCTGGTGCTGGGTTGGAGAGGTTAGCGCAAGCGAAGCTTTGAATTTAAGCCCCAGTAAACGGCGGCAGTAACTATAACGGTCCTAAGGTAGCGAAATTCCTTGTCGGGTAAGTTCCGACCCGCACGAAAGGCGTAATGATTTGAGCACTGTCTCGACAATGCATCCGGTGAAATTGAAGTACCAGTGAAGATGCTGGTTACCCGCGCCAGGACGGAAAGACCCCATGGAGCTTTACTCCAGTTTGATACTGGGATTCGGTACTGCATGTACAGGATAGGTGGGAGACGAAGAAGGACGCCAGTCTGTCCGGAGTCGCTGTTGGGATACCACCCTGTAGTACTGGTTTCTAACCAGTTGCCATAAACTGGCAATGGGACAATGTCAGGCGGGGAGTTTGATCAGGCGGTCGCCTCCGAAAGGGTATCGGAGGCGCTCAGGTTCCCCAGAATGGTTGGAAACCATTTGAAGAGTGCAAAGGCAGAAGGGAGCTTGACTGCGACACCGACGGGTGGAGCAGGTACGAAAGTAGGACTTAGGGATCCGGTGGAAGTGGGATTGCCATCGCTCAACGGATAAAAGCTACCCTGGGGATAACAGGCTTATCACTCCCAAGAGTTCACATCGACGGAGTGGTTTGGCACCTCGATGTCGGCTCATCGCATCCTGGGGCTGTAGCAGGTCCCAAGGGTTGGGCTGTTCGCCCATTAAAGCGGTACGCGAGCTGGGTTCAGAACGTCGTGAGACAGTTCGGTCCCTATCCGGCGCGGGCGGAGGATATTTGAGAGGAGCTGTCCTTAGTACGAGAGGACCGGGATGGACGGACCACTGGTGTATCTGTTGTCGACCAACGGCATGGCAGAGTAGCCAAGTCTGGAAGGGATAAACGCTGAAGGCATCTAAGCGTGAAGCCCCCCTCAAGATGAGATATCCCTCGGGGAGTAAGACCCCTTGAAGACTACAAGGTAGATAGGGCAGAGGTGGAAGCATGGCAACATGTGGAGCTGACTGTTACTAATAGGTCGAGGGCTTAATCTGGTTAATAACGAAAAAACAGATCGGAATTGTATGAAGTTTTGAAGGTACAAACCTTTATATGGCCTAGTGGCTCAGTTGGTTAGAGCGCCGCCCTGTCACGGCGGAGGTCACGGGTTCGAGTCCCGTCTGGGTCGTTTATAGTGAGTCTTTATTCATGGATGATTAAATCAGATGAATTTTTTAACACTCATTACAAGTAACGTGTGGGATCTTAGCTCAGCTGGGAGAGCATCTGCCTTACAAGCAGAGGGTCACAGGTTCGAGCCCTGTAGGTCCCATTTAACTAATTTTTTTATTAGTTATGCCGATGTGGCTCAATTGGCAGAGCAGCTGATTTGTAATCAGCAGGTTATCGGTTCGAGTCCGATCATCGGCTTTATACAATTTAATATTGAATTGTATTATGGGCAGATTCCCGAGTGGCCAAAGGGGACAGACTGTAAATCTGCTGCAACTTGCTTCGATGGTTCGAATCCATCTCTGCCCATTACTCTTTATAGAGTAACTTAATACTATCGCGGGATGGAGCAGTCTGGAAGCTCGCCGGGCTCATAACCCGGAGGTCATAGGTTCAAATCCTATTCCCGCAACTCGATGCGTAAGCATTGTGCCCAGTTAGCTCAGTTGGTAGAGCAACGGACTGAAAATCCGTGTGTCTCTGGTTCGATTCCGGAACTGGGCATTTTAATTTATTATGGGATATTAGCTCAGGTGGTAGAGCACTTGACTTTTAATCAAGTTGTCCGGGGTTCGAATCCCCGATGTCTCATTGGAAAACGTCTCTCTTAGAGAGGCGTTTTTTAATGCAAGACATCGGAGGGTTCGAACTCCGGACAACGTATTTTAATTAGTAAAACTGCACAAAAAATGATTGAAAATTTGTGCATGTTTGTTAACACTTTCAGAGGTCAAGGTGATACTATAATAACTGTAAAAACCCCCCAATACATTATATATTTTTTACTATCCCCATAGTAAAATACCTTCTCCTAAAAGACAGCAGAACGATGGCTGTCTTTTTTTTGCTCTAATTAAAAAAAAGACAGCCAAATATTTATTATCTATTATTCTTTTGCAAAGTCGAAATTCTACAGTTGAAATGCTAAAATTACATTATAAAAAACACCGTTAGATTTACACCGTCAGATTTATATTGCTTCCTGTCCGCAGAGATGTGTAGTAATCATCATATGACGAGCTGCTCATCTGGCGTGAGACACGATACAGACTGCTTGTGAAGTCATTGTCATTTCCGAACAGAGAATTAAGAGTGTCTGCGTCGGCTTTTTTGACGAGCTCCTCATTTGCTTTCAGAGTACCGTCCTTGTTTATTGTGATGCCAATGTCCTCAAGCTCGTCGGTGTATTTGCTTGCCAGCTTTTTGAGCTGCTTGGCATAACGCTTCATGGAGGTTGAACTGCTGTTTGAGGCGGAATCAATGGAATTATTGTATGTGTCAACAAGAGCCATGACTGTTCCGCGGATGTTATCGGTATTTTCGTTGTCCGAATACTTGTAGTTCTTTAATTTTTTAGCTGCGCGGTGCAGGGCGGTTGAATCATCGTAAGCGAGCTCTGTAATACTATATTCTTTGCGTTTGGATGATTTCATAGCATCGTTGTTTGAATAATAATTTCTCATAAAATATGTTGCTGAAAGATTTGTTGCTGAACTTACTCGTGTACTCATGTTAATCCTCTTTATATTTTTAAATTTTAAAGTTTAAAATAATTGCGTTATAACTGCGATTTTAGGTTTTATTTTGAACGTATAATTGCATTTAAATATTTGTTATGAATATTTTATCGGATATTTGCACGAAAAAAAAAAAAAGTTTACTTATGCGATCAAAAGAAGTAAAATATAAAAGAATGCGTAGAATAAGAAAAACGCGATTATGCAATCGAAATGCTACCAAGCAAAGAGTAACAGAACATAATGTAAAAAGCATAATGTACTAAAACAAAATGTAACAAACATAAAGTTACAAAAAATGCAACAAACATAATGTAACTAAAGGAGGATATGGGGCATGAGTAAAAAAACTTTCGGTACAACATCAAAAGGAGTGGAGGCATCGCTTTACGAAATCAGCAATGGCAGTGGAGTGAGAGTACTTTTGACAGACTATGGCGCTTCAGTTGTATCTATTTTTGTAAAAGACAGGGATGGCAATGAGAGAGATGTGATTTTAGGATATGACAATGTAAAGTCATATGAGAAGGAGCACTGCTATTTTGGCGCTACTGTCGGCAGATATGCAAACAGGATTTCTGATGCAAAGGTTAATATTGATGGAGTGGAATATAAGCTTGAGGCTAATGACAATGAGAACAGTCTTCACAGTGGCTCAAATGGTTTTTCTAAGCGCTTCTGGACTGTTAAGGAGCAGAAGGCAGATGAGATTACCTTTGAGATAGAGGATGCAGATTTGGAGCAGGGCTTCCCTGGAAATGCAGTCGTTGATGTGACATTTAAGGTAACAGAAGAAAATGCACTTGCTATTATATACAATGCAAGGGCAGATAAGACAACTACCTTCAATATGACAAACCACAGCTATTTCAATCTGAACGGTCATGCATCAGGAAGCGTATACACTCACACATTGCAGATAAATGCTGAGCATTACACACCTGTAAAGGATTCCAAGGCTATTCCTACAGGTGAGATTGCACCGGTTGAGGGTACACCATTTGATTTTACAGAGGCTAAGCCAATCGGAAGAGATATCGAGGCAAATGATACACAGCTTCACTATGGAAGTGGATATGATCACAATTTTGCAATAGACAAGACAGCTCCGGGAGTAGAAAAGGTCGCAACAGCATACTCTCCTGAGAGTGGCATACAGATGGAGGTATACACCGACTGTGTCGGAATCCAGCTTTATACTGCCAACTTTATCGTGGGACAAGAAGGCAAGGGCGGAGTCAAATACAATAACCGCGATGCATTCTGCCTCGAGACACAGTTCTATCCAAACTCAATAAATGAGACCAACTTCAGTACACCTGTTACAAAGGCTGGCGATACATACCACACAGAGACAGATTACAAATTTTCTGTGAGATAAAATGCTGCTTTGCATGCAAGTATGATGCAGAATATTAAAAGCTCACCATATTGATGAAATTTATCATTAATATGGTGGGCTTTCTTAAGCTTTGTTTAATCAAACACTGATACAGTGGTTTTATTTCCGGAAATGTGGTATAAATATATTTATATGTATGAAATGAACATATGATTACATTTATAAATTGCGCTAATACTATTATGTTAATGCTATTATGCTAGGTAATTTGTTAGTATTTAAAGCAAGCTGTATTTTTAGTAATCATAAACATTGGCAAATAAAGATTAAAATTGTCAAATAACAATAAATAGTGATAAACATTGATAAATATAGATAATTATTGAGATGACTTCGCACATGCAAACCTGCATTACCGCTGGCATATGGTGTGTTCCGAAGAAATATATGAACTGCCACAAAGTTCCATTAACCTTCGGTGACGATAAAAAGCAGACTGATAAAACAGACTATCCGGATGCATTTTTTGTGGCTGACTTCATATATTTCTGAGGAATATACCATATGCCGGCGCACCATCACAGCCTGCAAGTGCGAAGTCCCCTAAAAATAGAAATTAAAACAAATAAATATATAGCACAGAGGAAACAAACCATGAAAATAGTATTTTTAGATTCCAAAACAATTGGTGACGACATCGACCTTTCCGAATATGACAAGCTTGGGGAGGTTGTCAAATATGATTTTTCGACAACAGAGGAAGCAGCGGAGCGCACAAGGGATGCTGATGTGATTGTTTTAAATAAGGTCGAGGTAAATGAGAAATCTATAGGACAGGCAAAAAATTTAAAGCTCGTATGTGTGACTGCAACAGGCACAAACAATCTGGATAAAGAATATCTGGCAAAAAGAGGCATTGAATGGAGAAATGTCGCAGGGTATTCTACAGAGACAGTGGCGCAGCATACATTTGCACTGCTATTTTACCTGCTTGAGAAGCTGAGATATTATGATGATTATGTGAAGAGCGAGAAATATGTGGGTGATACGTCGTTTACGCATTTTTCCAATGTGTTTCACCAGATTAGCGGTATGACCTGGGGTATCGTGGGGTTTGGAAATATCGGAAGACGTGTGGCTGATATCGCAAAGGCTTTTGGGTGCCATGTGGTTTATTATTCTACCTCAGGAAGAAACTCGCAGCCGGGCTATGAGAGGGTGGATTTTGATACTCTGCTTGCCAAGTCTGATATCGTGTCGGTGCATGCACCGCTCACGGATGACACACTTGGTCTGATGGACAAGGCTGCGTTTGAAAAGATGAAAAAATCTGCGATATTTTTAAATCTTGGCAGGGGTCCTATAGTGAATGAAGCGGATCTGGCACAGGCGCTTATGGATGGAGAGCTGGCGGCGGCAGGTCTTGATGTGCTGGCGCAGGAGCCTATGAGTAAGGACAATCCGCTCCGTGCGATAAAGGATTCAAACAAGCTGATTATCACACCGCATATTGCGTGGGCAAGCGTTGAGGCAAGAACAAATCTGATGCACATTATATACAGTCAAATTGAGGACTTCTTTGCTAATTAGGAAATATTTTTAAAATCAAATCGCAACATTAAGAGAAAGCATTAAGAGAAAGCATTAAGAAGCAACATTAAGAAGCAATATTAAGAAGCAATATTAAGAGGCAATATTAAGAGGCAATATGAAGAGGCAGAAATGAGCATCAAATTTGAGATAACAAAACAAAACAACATACATTTTGGAATTGCAGCAGTGGCGGCCGCGCTGGTAGGTTACTTTACATCGGCAAGCTGGTGGGTGATTCTTTTGTTTGCGGCAGCATATTTTGGGCTTGTAAATGTGAAGCTTGAGCTTCCGGTGAAGCTGTCGTGGATTTGGGCTGCGATACTGCTTGTCATCGGAGCGATACTATCTGTTTTTTCGGTGCAGTATGTGCTGCTGACGGATGAGGACTTTGTGAAAACCACCGATATGGTATGCGAGGTGAATGTGGTTCTGGCGCTCGCCATATATCTGGTGATACTTTTTATCACAAACAACACGAGGCTGACATGTACCATAGCATCAATTGCTATACTTGCGTTTGGATTTATAGATTATTTTGTCTATGAATTCCGTGGCAATGAGTTTACGTATGCGGATTTGAAGTCAGCGGGAACAGGACTTTCCGTCGTGACAAAATACAAATTCGTCATAGACTACAAGTTTTTGTATGTGATTCTGGCTGCTGTTTTGTATATCATGCTGGTAAGGCGCATAGAAGTGCAGTTCGAGTCGGCTATCCATATGAGGATTATTTCGATTCTTCTCACAATAATATGCGTGCTGTATGTCATCATGAATTCCATGTCACTGAACACCGAGACCTGGGAGAAAAAGGGCACGTACAGAAACGGCTATCTGCTGAACTTTGTGCTCGGCATAAGGGACAGCTTTGTGAAGGCACCTGATGGCTACAGCAAGGCAGCAGTTGACAAGATAGCGGGCAATTTCAAGGAAACGGACAGCTCATATTCGCAGTCTGATGCGAAAAATCCGACAATCATTGTTATCATGAATGAGTCGTTTGCGGATTTGTCGGTGGTGGGAGATTTTGAGACCAACACGCAGGTCACGCCGTTTATGGATTCTCTGAGTGAAAATACACTTAAAGGCTATGCTCTTTCGTCCGTGTACGGTGCGAAGACGCCAAACTCTGAGTGGGAATTTGAGACAGGAAACTCGATGGCATTTCTGCCGGACGGCTCTGTGGTTTATCAGCAGTATATAAATGATGATCCGACATCCATAGTCTCAAACCTGAAGAATATAGGCTATACGACGGTTGCGATGCATCCGTACTATGCGACAGGCTGGAGCAGGAACAAGGTTTATCCGCATCTGGGCTATGATGAGACTTACTTTATAGATGATTTTGACCAGACAAAGATACTCAGGGAATATATCACTGACCAGGAGCTCTATGATAAGATCATTGACCGCTACGAGAAAAAGAGCGATGATGAGAAGCTTTACATCATGGGTGTCACGATGCAAAACCACGGTGGCTACGGTGAGAGATATGACAACTTCAACCAGGAGGTTTACAAGGTTGGAGCGTCATACACCGATGCGAACCAGTATCTGTCACTTTTGAATGAAAGTGACAAGGCACTCGAAAATCTCATCACATACTTTAAGGGTGTGGATGATCCGGTAGAGATTGTGTTTTTTGGAGACCACCAGCCGGGATTATGCAATGATTTTATCAAGCTTTTAAATGGCAAAGGCAATTCCGGACTTACGGAGCAGGAGCTTGAGAATCTGTACAAGGTGCCGTTTTTCATATGGACCAATTACGAGACGGATGCACAGAAAGTTGATGTGACGAGCCTCAACTACCTGTCCACACTGACGCTTGAGAGAGCCAACATAGATCTGCCGGCATACAACAGGTTTCTCGCAGAGCTGATGGAGAAGATTCCGGCCATAAATTCAAGGGGCTATTATTCGAAAAAGAATGAGTGTTTTATGCATGTGGATGACGCAACAGGAGACGAGGCAAAATGGATAAAGGCATACAATATCCTGCAGTACAATTCGATGTTTGACGAGAAGGACAGAAGTTCACTGTTGTTTCCGTACCTGAAATAATGTGATGATTTGAAGCAGCCATAAATACACATATGAGAAAATGAATTAATATAACTATTCAGGGAGCTAATAATGAAGCTAAGTGATTTATTACAATTTGATAACATAATTGTGCAATGTCATGATAATCCGGACGCAGATGCACTGGCAAGCGGCTTTGGAGTCTATGAATATCTGAGGATGAATGGAAAAAGTCCCAGACTTGTATACGGAGGCAGGAATATCATACACAAGAGCAATCTGGTGCTTATGGTAGACAGTCTTGGCATACCGATAGAGCATGTGGATTTTTTAGACAATCCGCAGCTGCTTGTGACTGTCGATTGTCAGTACGGTGGTGGGAATGTCACATTTTTCAAGGCAGAAAATGTAGCTGTCATAGATCACCACAGAGTATCGGGAGAGCTTCCTGCTATGAACCGTGTCATGAGCTATATGGGCTCATGTGCGACAATTGTGTGGGATATGCTGCGTGAGGAGGGCGTAGAGATAAATCGAAACCTGGCAACAGCACTGTATTATGGACTTTACACCGACACCGGAGAATTTACCGAGATAACACATTCGCTTGATAGGGACCTGCGCGATGAGGCGGATTTTGACAACACTATAGTGGCCAAATTCCGAAATGCCAATATGTCACTTGAGGAGCTGGACATAGCCGCAACAGCATTGCTGGGGCGCGATTATATAGAGGAATATCGTCTGGCGATCGTAAAGGCAGGGGCATGTGACCCAAATGTACTCGGCATCATAAGCGATTTTGTGCTGGAGGTGGATGCTATTGACATATGTATGGTATTTTCAGTGATTAAGAATGGAGTGAAGCTTTCGTTTAGAAGCTGCATAAAAGAGGTGAGCGCAAGCGAAATGGCGCAGGAAGTGTGCAGGGACATAGGCTCCGGCGGAGGACATTATTACAAGGCCGGTGGATTTATTCCGATGGATCTGCTGATAGACAGCTATAATGTCTACTGCAGAGAAAAAGACTTGACACCAAGATTTCAGTACAGCAGCGATGGTACACACAAACGTCCTTCGGATTCTGCAATCAAATCATTATTGGAAGAGAGGATTTTTGATTATTTAAACGATACAAAGATAATTTACGGAGAAGATTTTGATACGAGTGGCTTCAAAAAAGTGGATTATAAAAAACGCCCGATACCGATGGGATATATCATTGCAAAGGATATACTGCCTGTGAGCTGCTGCATGGGAGTGCGGACAGCTAAGGGGGATATCTCCACACCGGTTGGTGAAGATACGGTAGTCATAATAGGAGAAGACGGCAGTGTACGGATTTCAAATCTGGACAGGCTGAACAAAAGCTTCAGGATATACAAGGACTGGCGGTTTACTGTGAAACAGACAGATTATGTCCCGAAGTTCAAGAATAAGGATACGGAGACTATAGTGGATGGAATGGCACATGCCAGAGTGTGCATACCTGTTGAGGCGGATTTTTCAAGGGCATTTGTGCTAAAGCACAAGGTAAAGCTATTTAGGAATAAGGATGACAGCAGTTATATATCAGGCAGACCCGGAGATATTATGGTTCTGCCAAATGATGATAGGAATGAGGCATATATGATAAGCAAGACAGAATTTGAAAAGACACATATAGCAAAGGGTGAGGAGGAGAACCGTAAAAAAGCGGTCGTTTTCGACCTTGATGGAACACTTCTATACACACTTGAGGATTTAAAAAATGCAACAAACTATGCATTGAAACAAAATGGCATGCCGGAGCGTACACTCGACGAGGTGCGCAGATTTGTGGGAAACGGTGTAAAGCTTCTGATGGAGCGCGCAGTGCCGGACGGGAGCAGACAATCCAAAGTTTGAAAAAGACATTTTCGGATTTCAAGGAATATTATGAGGCTCATTGCAATGACAATACAGCACCTTATGATGGAATCATGGAGCTTTTAAAGGAGCTTAAATTAAACGGCATAAAGCTTGCCATTGTTTCAAACAAGCTTGACCCGGCGGTAAAGGAGCTCAATCAGCTCTATTTCAAGGAGTATATGACATCGGCAGTCGGCGAGATGGAAGAGGAAGGCATCCGTAAAAAGCCGGCGCCTGATATGGTGCAGAAGGCACTAAAGGAGCTTGGAGTGACACAGGATGAGGCAATCTATGTGGGGGATTCTGATGTGGATATCGCCACAGCGAAAAACTCAGGTCTGGAGTGCGTATCTGTCACATGGGGCTTCAGGGATGTAGAGTTTTTGAAGGAGCATGGTGCAACAAATCTGATAGATGAACCGGTTGAATTGTTAAATTACGTATAATCAGGAGAACTTTGATTTATGCTTTCAGAAAAGGGACTATTGATAATTGAAAAGCTGGCAGAGCACAACAATGAGCTTGTCACATCAAAGGCTCTTGCCGCGTCCACAGGTATGTCGGAGCGAAGTGTGAAGACATATCTGAAGGAGGTGGCTGATTTTTGTGAGCAAAACTCTATGACGCTTGACAGAAAGCCGGGAAAAGGCATGAAGCCGTGCTTTAGCGATGCGCAGATAGGAAAGATTCTGGATGTGGCAGGAAGGAGATCGGCAGCAGTATCGCAGAAGAAGCGACAGAACTACATATCGTATATTCTGCTAAGCGGCTGGGATACATACACGTATGCGCTTTTTTCGGAGGAGTTAAATGTCAGCAAAAATGTCATCATGGATGATATAAATGAGCTTGACGCAGAGCTTCTGCTCTTTGGCATAAAGGTGCACAGAACGGCGGGCTACGGAATATATGCGACAGGCAGTGAGCTTGATATCAGAAAAGCCATGAGGCATTTCTGCAGATATCCAATCAGTGATAAGCAGGTTATCAAGACCGATGACCACAGGCTTTCAAGACGCGCGGCCGAGGTGATAGCCAATAATTTCAGAAGTGTAAATCTGTCGATGGCAGTTGACATGATACATCATGTGGAGAGACGCTTTGATATCATCTTTACGGATTACACATTTCAGATGCTGGCAGAGTACATAGCCATTGCACTTTTCAGGGTGGATGTGGAGAAGGAACTGAAAACGGATGAGTTAGATCTGTCGAATCGAATGTGTGATGATGCAAGTGATGGGGATGCGGGCACCGAAACAGAGCAGCAGGTACAGAAAAATGGATTCGTAATGACAGAGCATGAGAACATGGCAAAGGAGGCAGCAGGCTTTCTGGACAGACATCACGGCATCAGCCTCTCACAGCCTGAAATCATGTATCTGGCAATGCTTTTTTCCTGTGCCGAGGGACAAAATCGCGTTGTCATGTCCTGTGAGGAGGCGCTTAGCATAGAGGATGAGATGATAGTGTATCTGTCAAATCTTCTCGCTGCCAATCTGATTGAAAATGAGCTTCTACGTGAGAGCATGCGTAGCTTTTTGCCGGGCTCCATTGCGAGGACTCATTTTGGCATAGAGATAGACAATCCGTTTCTTTCGGATATCACACAATCGTATGCCAGTCTCTTTACGGTATGCTTTACAGTATCGAGATACTACGAAAAGTACACAGGTGCCATGCCGAGCGAGAATGAGATAGCATTTTATTGCCTTGCAGGTGGGCGGAGCCCTGCACAGAAATCCTATGACAGTGCGCGCAGTGTTAATCGGTGCGGCAGGCTATGCGACCGGCAGCATAATAGCGGGCAAAATAGAAAACAGAGTGCCGGATGTAAGGATAGTAAGCATTTTGTCGTCAGACCGCATAGAGCATATTGACGAGTATGACTGTGACCTCATACTCTCGACCATAGACACACAGGCAGATATCCACAAGGATATGAGATTTCTTGTATGTTTCTCCACTAATCAGTGCGCAGGATGAGAAAAATATCAGAAACAAGTGCTTTGAGCTCATGACCGGCCAGAGCGCGGAGGTCAGCGAGTTTTCACAGATGCTGTCGGAGGAATTTATCATATTTGAGAAAAAGGCGAAAAAACGCAAGGATGTTTTAAAGCGTGCGTGCCAGCTTCTCATAAACAAAGGAATAGTGCAGAGCGAGTTTGCGAGGGATGTACTGGAGCGTGAGAAGGTGGAGGCAACCGCTGTGGGCTGCAATATAGCCATACCGCACGGAAAGCCTGAGCATGTAAACCGCTGCCAGATACTTGTTATACGTCTCGACAAGCCGATAGAGTGGGGCGAGAGGATGGCAGACATGATATTTCTGCTTGCGATAAACTTTGACAGTGTCAACACGACAAAGGCATTTTTCCATGACTTCACGAAGCTTCTTGAATGAAAATGGAGCGACGGACAGGCTCAGGGAGGCTGCTTCACCTCATGAGCTTTGTGCAGCTATCCGGAAGGAGCTGGGGTGGAACTGAATATCACATTAATACAAAATTGCACCAGAGATGGTGCAATTTTGCATTTTGGGGAATATTGAAAAAACTCATACCGCACAGTACAATAAAACCATAGAAAGCAACGGACATATGACAGGCTGATGAATAGCAGAGAGCGATACAGTTAATCATATGTGTGAGCGAAATAAACAAACCAATAATTTTAAATTCAGGAGGACAAAACTATGGTAAGCAAGACAATGGTAGTAAAAGCAGCAGAGGGACTTCACATGAGACCTGCAGGAGTTATCGCAAGAGAGGCAGGCAAGTTTGATTCAGACGTAACAATCGTATTCGGCGACAAGAGAATCAACGCAAAGAGCCTTGTAAACATCATTGCAGCATGCATCAAGAAGGATGCAGAGATTACATTCGAGTGTGAGGGAGCTGATGAGGAAGCAGCACTTGCAAAGATGGAAGAGCTCGAGGCAGACAACTTCGGAGATTAATCAACCAGCAAAGTCAATCGGAGGTGTGATATGTACAAAGGAATCGCCGGCTCAGAAGGAATCGGAATAGGAAATGTGGTCATTATCGAAGAGCATGAGATAGTGATTGAGAATAAGAAAATTACAGATACAGACGCTGAAATCGCACGTCTCCAGGGAGCCATTGAGAAATTTGTAAATGATACAAATGCCATGGCAGACAGAATGGAAAAGACAGTCGGAGCAAAGGATGCGGATATCCTTCGCGGACATATCCAGATGCTTCAGGATCCGACAATAGAGGAGCAGATTACAGCGCTCATAGTAAGTGAGAAAAATCACGGCAGAGAAGGCACTCGACCAGGTGCTTGAGCAGACAGCAGAGATATTTGCACAGATACCTGATGAGCTTTTGCAGCAGAGAGCAACAGATTTCAGGGATATCAAAGCCAGAATCCTTAAGATTCTGCTTGGAATCGAGGACTACGATATCTCAGCAGCTCCGGCAGGCACAGTGCTCGTGGCACATGACCTGACACCATCCATGACAGCAGGTATCGTGGCAGAGAATATCGCAGGAATACTCACAGAGGTGGGTGGGCAGAACCTCCCACTCAGCAATACTTGCGAGAGCAATGGAAATCCCGGCAGTTCTCAGTATTGACGGAATCTGCACATCTGTCAAAAATGGTGACAGAGTGGTACTCAACGGAACAAGCGGAGAGGCAATCGTAAACCCTGACGCTGAGACAGAGCAGAAATTCGCTGGGCTGCTTGAGGAATACAAAAAAGAGAAAGAGCTCTTAAAGAAATTTGCGGGTGTGCCGACAGTATCAGCAGACGGCACAAAGGTAGAGCTTGTATGCAATATCGGAAAGCCTGAGGACGCAAAGAAGGCTGTAGAGTGTGACGGAGAGGGAATAGGACTTTTCCGTACAGAGTTCCTTTTCATGGACAGAGACACAATTCCTACAGAGGAAGAGCAGTTTGAGGCATACAAATCAGTAGCAGAGACAATGAAGGGCAAGCCTGTCATCATCCGTACACTCGATATCGGAGGCGACAAGGAAATCCCATATCTGGGTCTTGAGAAAGAGGACAACCCATTCTTAGGTTACAGAGCTATCAGATTCTGTCTCCAGAGAACAGACATCTACAATACACAGCTTCGTGCACTTGTGAGAGCCAGTGCATTCGGCAGGATAAAGATAATGGTTCCGCTTGTGACATGCGTAGATGAGCTTCGCAGTGTAAAGGCAATGGTAGCTGACATCATGAAAGAGCTTGATGCAGAGGGCATTGCATACAACAAGAACCTCGAAATCGGTATCATGATGGAGACACCGGCAGCCTGCATGATGGCGGATGTGCTTGCAAAAGAGGCAGCCTTCTTCAGTATCGGAACAAACGACCTGACAGGCTACACAATGGCAGTAGACCGTGGAAACTCAAAGGTAGCATACCTTTATTCAGCCTTCAATCCGGCAGTGCTTCGCGCAATCAAGCGTATCATCGAGTGCGGTAAGAAAGAGGGAATCATGGTAGGCATGTGTGGAGAGGCAGCAGCTGATCCAAAGCTCATTCCGCTGTTACTCGCATTCGGACTTGACGAGTTCTCAGTGAGTGCCACAAGTGTGCTCAAGACCAGAAAGACCATCGCAGACAGCAGCATGGCAGAATGCAAGGCATTGGCAGACAAGGTAATGGCATGCGCTACAGAGGCAGAGGTACAGGCAGTGCTTGCACAGCAGTAGATGCTAAATTTAAACAAGTATAAAAGTTAGTAAAAAAGTATAAATAAGAGTAAAATATAAAAGTATAACATTGAAATTTATTATAAAGACGGCTGAACCGGTGGGGACCGACGGCCGTCTTTTTGTGTACGCGAAATGAAAGAGGAATATTTAGTCATTTACGATTTGGTTATTTATGATTAACTAAATTATGGATTGACTAAATCATATATAAGTAATAAAATATTGTGTATAGAGATGGAGGGAGAAGAGCTATGTTTATAGGAAGAGAAAAAGAGCTTGCAACTTTAAACGGATTATATAATTCGGATAAATTTGAATTCGCAGTAATCTACGGCAGACGAAGAGTGGGGAAGACAGCTCTCAAGCCATTTTATACAGGATAAAAAAGCAATATATTTTATGGGGAGTAGAGAGCAACGAAAAGCAGAATCTGGAGAACTTAGTCAGGCAATCATGGAATATGCTTCAGTGAATAATGCCGGGACTTCATTTGTGTCATTTCAGGCTGCAATAGAATATGTATTTAAATTATGTGAAAATGAAAGACTGGTGCTTGTCATAGATGAGTATCCATATGTGGCAAAAGCTTCGAAAAGCATGGCTTCAACCTTGCAGATGCTTATTGATAAAAATAAAGATAATTCTAAAATGATGCTTATTTTATGTGGCTCATCTATGTCTTACATGGAAGATAATGTGCTGGCGTATAAGGCACCTTTGTATGGCAGAAGAACTGCCCAGATGAAGATACTTCCGTTTGATTTTGAGGATAGCTGCAAATATTTCAACGGATTTTCAGCAGAGGATATGGCTCTGATATATGGTATTGTTGGTGGTACTCCACAATATCTTTACAGATGATGAATGACAGCATGAGTGTAGAGGAATAATATAAAATGTGTTCCTCAACCCAGCATCGGCAATATTTGAGGAACCTGAAAATCTGTTAAAGCAGGAAGTCCGTGAACCTGCTGTATATAATGCAATAATAACAGCAGTAGCAACAGGCAGCTCCCGTATGTCGGAAATCGCAACCAAGATAGGCGAAACGACAAGTGTATGCTCACAGTATATGAAAAATCTGATTAATCTTGGCTTAATACGGAAAGAAACTCCATATGGCGAAAAGGAGTCCAGAAAATCAATATATGCAATAGCTGATAATATGTTTAGATTCTGGTATCGGTTTATACCTGATAATAATTCTATCATTAGCAGAGGTGCAACAGAACTTGCGTATAAAAGAATTGCTCCAAATCTGTCAGATTATATGGGCAGGATATTTGAAGAAATATGTATGCAGTATATGTGGAAATTGCTGCTTGATGGGGAATCACCTGTGGAATTTAGCAATCTTGGACGATGGTGGGGAACAGATCCACAAGAGAGAATACAGACAGAAATTGATATAATGGGTGATCAGGATAAAAGCACTGCATTGTTTGGAGAATGTAAGTGGATAAATGAAAATGTGGATGTAAAAGTGCTCGAAAAGCTGAAAAAGAGAAGCAGATTGTTTAGATATGAGAATGTCCATTTATTTTTATTCGCAAAAAAAGGATTTACCCAAGGGTGTATTGAGGAAGCCGGAAAAATGGGAAATGTATCGCTGGTGACATATGATCAGATATATGAATATTTAAATGATAGAGGGATAACTGCTTTTTAAGTATATATGGATTTTTTACTGAATTTAATCAAAGTTGAGGATATAAGATGTACAAGATATTAATAGTCGAGGATGATGAAACAATTCGTAATGGAATAAAGACATTATTAGAATTACAGGGATATTATGTCGATATTGCTGTAAATGGTGTGGACGGTTTAAATAAATTCGATGAAACATATAGCCTGGTTATTATGGATATAATAATGCCGTTGTTATCAGGTATTGATGCCTGCAAAAAATTGAGGGAAGAATCAAGTGTCCCAATTTTATTTCTTACTGCAAAATCATCAGAAATAGATATAATGCAAGGCTTTGAAGTGGGCGGTGATGATTATCTTGTGAAGCCGTTCTTCTTCCAATATGGAGCTTATATCGCGTGTCAAGGCATTATTAAGGCGTAGAAATGTATATGATAGAGAAATAATTGATGACAATGCAGGAAATGAATATATAGACAGAAAAGATATAAGGATATACGAAAATAAGAATAGAGTAGAAGTGAATGGCATAGGTGTTAAATTTACACGAAAAGAGTATGAAATAATCAAATTGCTTGCAAAACATCCTGATAGAATATATACACTTGAGGTGATTTATTCAAATATTTGGGAAGAGCTGTATACATATAATTCGGGAAATACAGTTATGGAAAATAACATAAAAATATATAAGGAATAAATTCTATGAAATATGCAACCGGGCTGTCATAGAAACTATATGGGGAAAGGGATACAAATTTGAAAAGTGATTTTAAAGCAGTAAAGGCAGTTCAAATTATATTTGGTGCAATAATATTATCGTGCTGTATATTTGGGGGGATATATGGCATAGGGATAAATGGTCTTACTCTTTTTTTTAATAATTCAAGATATATTTATGACCATGAATCTCCATATGTTCAGGAATTTCAACAGTATGTGTATCAGAAAAATATAGCCGCATCAGATATATCGGAATGTGATGAATGGATGGATTATCATTGTGTTTTGTTTTGCATTATAGAAAAAGATGGAGAAGCTGTATATAGTAAATTGAATGTAGATAAATTCTATTAAAAAAAAAAGAAAACATGTATGATAGTAGAAAAATTGCTAAATATCAACTACCGGTAAATTTTGCTGACGGAGAGGCTAATGTATATATATATGCCGGATATACTGAAAAGTATTATTTAGGAGTCATAATTTTAGGCATTGTAATATCAATCTTAAGCGGAGCTTATGTAATCTATAGATGTGTTAATAATATCATAAAAGATTATAAAGTAAATATTGGTAAGGCACATGAGCAGGAACGGAAAGCACGGGATGAAAAAGATCAATTGATGAGAAATATGGCTCACGATTTAAGAACACCATTAACGGGATTGATGACATACATTGATATCTTAAAATTGCAAAACAAATCAAATGAGAGCATTAACAAAAATTTGGATATTCTGACATCTAAAGTTAATGAATTAAGAGATCTTTCAAATCTGTTACTGGATTTTTCTATTGCAAGTTCAGACGAGAATATACATTTGGACGAGCCTTCTTTCGTAGAATATGCAATAGGAGATTATCTTTCTGAAATGCATACCATTATAAGCCAGAATGGTTTTTGTGTTAATATTGATGGCATTTATTGGGAAAAGGTTAAAGTTGCTGTAAATGGAAGTTTACTATCAAGAATATTTAGTAACCTTACTAATAATATTTGCAAGTATGCTGATATTGATGAGCAAGTGGTCATGGAAACAGTATATTCAAAAAATATATTTGAAATATGCATAAGCAACACGGTGTGTAAGGAAAAAAGCTTATTGGAGAGTACAGGATTAGGACTAAAAAATGTTGAGCTGTTGATGAGACGTATGCATGGCAGAGCAATTTACGAAACAAAAGAATACTGCTATTATGTAAAATTGCGATTTCCGATTACGAACTGAACTACAAACTTCAGAAATCTTTAGAAATTTCGTACCCTTGAAGTTCCTTTCTTTTTCTTTAAAATATTGTGATACGATTTTTTTGTAGATATCTATAGGAACAATTAATAAATAAATGAAAACGGAAGAGGAAAATATGCTATATATAAAAAAGTATTCGGGGTTTATTATTTCCATTGTTATAGGACTGCTCCTTTATGAAGAAGCAAATTACGCATATACATATATAGAGCTGTAACCGCTTCGCCTTGACTATAAGGATATGCTTAGACTGATATCACTTAGTATGGCTCCGTTAACTTAAATCCTCTTTCCGATACTGGCAGCACTTCCTATGGGAATACCATGTCAGTATAAATAGAAGCGATATTTGAAGCCGCGCCCCTGTAAAAATGCCGTAAGAAAGGTATGTTAAGCTGTAACATTAATACAAAACGCAATACTTGGCGGCTTGGGTTTGCTTATTCCGTATGTTGTATATTGTCTGCATTTATATTTTCAGTATGGAACTAAGGCTTACTTGAATATAAAAGAGGGAGAGACAGTTATTATGTTCCATCCTGAACTGGCAGCCTCGAATACTATAGCATATGTTTGTTTACTTGGTACGTTTGTTTTATTGGCAGGAGTTACATTTGCTACATTTGCAATCGGCATATCGGCATGGATTAAAAACACTTTTCTGACGCTGATACTGCCATTTGTCCTTTGCATAGCCATGGCAATATTGATACCGGATAACAGATTTGATCTGCTTTTAATATTTACGCCTAATGGATATGCATGGGCATCTGTTCCGATAATATTAATTATGTCAGGTATATTGATTTTAACAGGCATCATTTTGTTTGCGGTAGGAGTAAAAAATAATGAAAAGTAGATGGTTTCAGTTATTAATAACTATATTCATTATTTTTAGCTATATGCAATTTGAATATGTTCGTTATTGTATGGAATGTGATGCCGGATATCAGGAGTATTCATATGCCAATGCAGTTATAAATATCGTTGGAGACAGATATTTAATATTGCTTGTCAGCGGGATTTTAATTGTATGGAGCATTGCCGGATTATTGGCGGTTACACGGAATAATTTTTATCTTAAATTGCGGATTGGAAGTGAACATAGGGCAAATGTCATTGAAGTAGTGTATGCATTCAAATACGCGGTTATCATTGCAGTTATCCAGTGGGTGGTAATTAATATGATTGCTGTTGTAAATAATTTTTATAATGTTAAGTCACAGATGCTTCATGTGACAAACGTGTATCAGCTATTTGGAAACTTATTGTTATTTTACTGGTTGCTTGGTTGTATTACCATTTTATTTAACAAATTGATAAATACAGGATGGGCAGCTAATATTTGCAGTATTGTGTGCCTGCTTATAAATGTTGTTATCAGTAATAGGATAAGCTTTAAAGATTCTTTCGTTGGAAGAAAATCATGGATTGCACATTTGATGGTTACAGATGTGAAAACATATAGTTTTTATATTGTTTATTGGTTTGTAAGTATTGCGTTTGTAATAATGGTTATATTTTATAGGGCCGTTATACTAAACTGTTTTAAAAGACTGATTGCAATATGTGTTAAGTCATATTATGGTCTTACGTTTATGGCTGCAGTTGTTATATGGAGCATATACGGATTTGTTTCAAAACAATATATGTCAGGCATTACAGACTATTTTGCCGGATTTAAAAAGCTTGATATTTTTTTAATGCTATATTTGTTTTATCAAATGCCAATCTGGATTTTATTGTATTATTTTTTGACAAAGAACTTTTCGTTTTACTATATTCAGTTTGCCTTGAGAAAAGGAAATACAATTAGCTGGATGAAGCATCTGGCAATAATATTTCTGGTATGTACTTATCTGTATTACGGAGTGGGAATGATGGTAATAGCATTTATTTCGGGAACGGTAATAAATGTAAATTTGATAATGGAAATGAGTAATATGATTTTACAGACAATAGCCTTGTTACTGCTGGTATTTCTATGCTGGTTACATGAAGCCGAAGATAAACATATTGGATTTATAATAATTATTATATACCATATTGTGGCAGGAACATTATTTTCGTGGCTGCCGCTTACACAGGGGCTGTATATTTCGCATATGACATCTCAGCCTGAGTGTATGGTATTTCAAATGGCAGAGTGTCTTGTTATAGGAACGGGCGTTGCTGTAATATTAAAAAATAAACAAGAGTATATAATTTTACGTAAGTGGAAGGCAGAAAATATATGAATATAGAGCTGGATAATGTATCAAAGAATTTTAAAAATCAGACCGTGTTGGAAAATGTAAATTTAAAATTGGAATCCGGGAAAATATATGGTCTCGTTGGAAGAAATGGTAGTGGAAAAAGTGTTTTATTGAAGATAATGACTGGGTTAATGGAGCCGTCGGATGGAATAATAAAATACGGAGGCATCCCTCTGAAAAAAGGACAGTATGCAAAGGATGTTGGAATAGTGCTGGACTGCATAGGCTTCATGCCGGAGTATACTGCAAAGGAAAATTTACTTTTACTGGCAAAAATTAATAAGAAAACAGGAGAAGAAAGAATCAATGAAATTCTCAAACAGGTGGGCCTTGAGCCGGATTCCAAAAAGGTTTATCGTAAGTTCTCTTTAGGTATGAAGCAGAAGCTGGCAATAGCTCAGGCTTTTATGGAAGAGCCTAAGGTATTGCTCTTGGATGAGCCAATGAACGCACTGGATGAACAGTCTGTTCAGGATATGAGAATAATGTTTAGGGAATATGTGAATAAAAAACCTGCTATTATGGTTATAACAAGTCACCATAAGGAAGACATAGAAATTCTGTGTGACCAGGTTTATAGTATAAAAAATGGGTATGTGAATCTTTAGGTTTCTTTAGAATTATTTTAAACTTAAAATAGATTTTTGATTATCTTTTCATATCTTCTTAAATGTCCGCAAAGCCTTATTTTATCAGCTTTACGGGCATTTCTCTTTTCGGTTGATACTTCCAAACCGCCACGTTTTATCACTTTTTCTCACGGTCAATCGTGGTAAATATCGTGGTAAAACTTTAGGCTACCATGCTCCTTAATTCTGCCTTGACGTTCTCTATGGACGCATGGGCGTACAGGTTCAGCGTGATACTGATGTTTGCGTGTCCCATGATGTACTGTAAACTCTTAGGGTTCATATTCCTGTTGGCAAGTCTGGTACAGAACGTATGGCGCAGGATATGGGGCGTTATCTTTGGTAAGCTGTCCTCATGGCTCTTGTTATATTTCTTCCTCAGATTAGCGAAAGTAGAAGTATAATAGGCGTTTGTCATAGGACAGCCTTTCCCGTTCAGAAAGAGGAAACCGCTGTACCCACCTATCCCTATCGGCTCTGCCTTTGGCTTGACCGCCATGACACGCCTAAACGCCTGTTTCACTTCCTCGCTCATGGGGACATCGCGCACACCGCTTTTCGTCTTTGGCGTTTCGATATATAGCCTGTTTCCTTGCTGGATAATAGCTGGTGGTCTACATGGATAACGTCATTTTCAAAGTCTATATCCTGCCTTGTCAGTCCACACAGTTCTGAGATACGGAGTCCTGTTTTTAACAGTATCACGATTGCGTCATAATACTTGCTGTATGTCCTGTCTTTGCTGGCAAAGGACAAGAGCCTTTCTTCCTGTTCCTCGGTCAATGCCTGCCGTGGTGTCCTGTCGTCCTCTATGACTTCATTCAGCTTGAAATCAAAGGGGTTCTTCCTCACGAGGTCGTCCGCTATGGCAATGCGGAATGACGCATTTAACGAGCGTTTATAATTGCTTATGGTCTGATAAGCATAGCCCCTTGTTTTCATGCGTAACGCCCATTCCTTAGCGTCTGAAAGGCGTATGCTGTCAATGCTCCTAGCCCCCAGTATATCGCCCTCTAATGTCCGCATGAGCTTTTTCCTGCCCTGTCTTGTGCTTTCCTTTACGTTGGCTCTCTGGGCGTTCTGTTTAGCGTATAGCTGGCACAGCGTCATTTTTCCGCCTGTTGTCGTGTCGATACCGTCCTGTAAATCCCTTTGTATCTCCGTTTCTAATTCCCTTAGGGATTTCCCGTCCCTCTTTCTTGCCTTTAGGTACGGGGTCTGTCGGCACAAGTTTCCATGAATAGGCATACCTTGTCTTTCCTGCCTTGTCCACATATTTGTATAAGTATCTCCCGTCTGCTCGCTGGCTCTCTCCTGTCTTTAAGAGGCGACCTTTGCTGTCCCGTCTTTTTTCCGACATTTCTTATCTGCTCCTTTCGTAAGAAAGAGCCTTGATATGACTTACTGAAATAATATCACATACAAGGCTCTTTTGCATTAGATTGCGTCTGTTTTATCCATAAATTTCTCAAACTGTTTTTTCTTAATCAAGATACGGTTGCCGTTCATCACATACCAGTCGCCGTGTCGGTTTTCTTCCACCAATCGGCGTAGCTTGTTCTGCCCGATTGTGAAGTATCTTGACGCTTCCTCAATGGTAAGGGTGTATTTTTCCCATACAGGAATATCAATCTTTTCGTTCATCATGCCACCCCCCCTACCTGTTCTTTGTGTCATACTGGACATAGGGTATCAATTCTGTCCTGTCTATCCGCTGTAAATGGGCGGTCAGCTTGCTGGAAAGGGAAGTGCTGTACCTTGCCTTATCTACCATATCCCCGACACGTTCCAGTCCACCTAGAGCGTCATGGGATTCGAGGAAGTAAAAGCCTTTGACAGCGGATATGACACCACCCTCTGTAAGCCACTGTTGCGTTTCTTCAAGGGAATTATGCGGTGTGGGTACATGGAGTTTTAAAAGTTCCACAGCCCCTAAAAAGCGTTGCCAGAAACGGCACGTTTTCCACCTGCTTTTGTTGCTCTCGTTCCTGTTTGCCACGACAAAACGCAGGTTGTCCGCCAGCAGTCCGAAAGCCAGTTCCCCAATCTCCAGCGGTCTTGCCTGAAATGCCATAGCAAAGGCATGAGCCTTTTCATCACGCAGTTGCATTTCCGTCCGTTTCCAACTCCCGACTTCATCAAGCGTCCTGTTGTATTTGCCGCACACTTCTTTGTCTTTGTCATAAAAGCGGTAGGAAAGCCATGATTTTCCAGCCCCGATATAGACGGTCTTTGCGGTGTTAAAATCGTCAAACTTGCTCTCGTCAAAGTGATAGTCCTCACTGTTGGAAACAAATTCCTCTTTTTCGCATTTCTTCTTTATCTGCTCTATGGTAAAGAACGGCGTTTCGTTCCTGTCGTCAATGGCAACGTCCAGCCTTGTGAAATGATAGTTGCCCGTCCCATATCTTCTTTCACAGCGTTCAAACATATCCCCAAAGGTCAAGCCGTTTTCATCAAGGATACGGAAAATATCATCACACCCCCTGCCTGTCATCACGAGATAACAGCCAAGCCCTTGTGGGTTGTCCTCTGTCTTTTTTGCGTTCCCCGATACATAAATATCTCCGATTTCCCAACGCGCCTGATACGTCTTGAATTTGACCGTTGCAGGATAGACATTAAAAATATCGGTCGGCAAGCATAAGATATGCCGTATCACATCTTCTGCCGTTGCCGTATCAAAGACAATGCTGATGTAATCAATCTTGACGGATAAATTTTCGTGTGTTGCGATAGTGCATTACCTTTCGTACTCCCCGTTTTGCGGGTAAAATCGTGTTTTGTCCTTTATTTATCACAGTTTCTAGGTACTATGACATGTATGCGCAGGGCGGTGTTACATATACGCCCTGTACGGAACGCCTGCGGCGTTCCCTTTTCTTCCTGCCAGCCCGTTCTTCGCTCTCACGAGCCTTTGGGAGGCTCGTGGCTAAACGGGCACAGAGGAAAACCCGTTTTCGGTCGGATAGTCCATGCCTATTCATGCTATCAAAGCGAAAATAACTCTTTTATGCTTACTCAAGCGTGTGATTGACCTCATTGTGTTAATCACTATATCCTCCATGATAATAACGCCGTTAGAATTACTTGTCAAGAACTTTTTTGACTTTTCGGCTATAAATAAGTATGATAGGCTTATAAAGAACGAAAAAAGGAGGAAAAGATATAAGAGTTATGGAGCATGATACAAAGAAAATAAATTTTTAGGGGAGAACATACAGACCAGAAAACACAGGAAAATGAAACAGCAGGAGCTTGCGGACGCCATCGGTATCAATATGCAGAGCCTTTCTAAGATTGAACGAGGGTAAACTATCCCACCCTGACACGCTGGAAAGATAATGGACGTACTGGAAGTAACACCAGGAATTGTTGTCGGGGGAATGGAAGTTTGTCCAACAGGCGGAAAAGAGGTATGCCAGTTTTAAGGACGGAAGAACGCCTAAACGCAGAGTTGAAACATGGACACTATGATAACTTCTTTGACGAGTGAAGAAAATGGCTAGAGTATGAGTTGGAGCAGTTGCGGAAATATCACAGACTATATCAGGGAACAGACAGCGTCCGACCTTTACCCTATCAAAACATTTATCCAGCACTTGAAATTTCAGTATTAGACCGTTATGATGATTTATACAGCATGGATATGTTCGGAAAGCACAGAGGGACATAAGTACGGTACGCCTTATCAGGTTGTAAAGAAGATAAACCCAAACTCAAAAGAGGATATGGAGCTGTTACGGGAAGTATTAAAAATCAGTGATTTTGACAACGGGGACGAGTAGCCTTTTCCTCTTGCAAAAGATACAACAAACAAAGCCCAGATCAAGAGTGCAGCACCACTTCTAAAGTGGCGGGCTCTTGACAGGGCTTTTCTGTTTATGGCAGACAAGAGAAAAAAAGGATAGCTATATTGTATAGTTTCTCTAATAATTTTAGAGCAATGAATTTATCACAGGTACTTCGTCTTTTCATTGTAAAGTACAATCGTGGAAAGCACTAATATTGGCACTTTGATTTTGTGCATTATGCACAAAATATGATATAACAAAGAGGTCATATATAAAATAGAAACAAAATAACTTGACATTTAATGAAATATATGTTATGTTGAGGTTAGCAAAAACAGTACGTGACATAAAACTATCAAAAGTAAAAAGAGAAAGGAGGTTTATCGAATGAGAGCAAAGAAGTTGAGAACAGAAGTAGTTGGTCTTGTAGCAGCAGTTATGGTTGTCGGCGCTCCACTTACAGCGTGGGCTATTGATGGCGGGTGGAGATTTGTACTACAATGGAGGGCAAACAGACACCATTGTATAGAAATGGGCGTAAAGCAGGTATTAGTCGCAACTACATGGTAAACAACTGTAAAGGTCGGCGGAGATACATATACCAGTGGATTCAAGTCAAACTACGCTTACAAAGATGCAAAGAGAGTTTGGTGGGCGAACGAAACATCTTATTATGATTATTATCCATATTAAGTAAAATAAATAGTTCACCTAGGGCGGGGCTATTTGTCCCCCTATTTTATACATTTCTTCAAAGAAAGGGGCGTATGTTATGAAAAAAATTTTTAAAGATTTTTATTTTCCTTGAAGTCATACTCTTTGCATATATTTTTAATACTTCTATTTACAACATTTATGAAAAGAATAACATTGCTACTGAGAATTTAAAGGGTATGTTTTAGAAGAAACATCGCCAGAAATTCTCGACAAATTTTATACAATATTTACAGAAGAATATTCTCAAAATAAATTAGAACTCATTAACAATACGCTCACTTCCACAGATAAATCTGTTTATGATTTATATTGCTATCCATTAAATGAGTTTACACAAAAACAGCCTATATCTTCCTCTATTTTGTTTCAATATCATGAATTGCAAAAAGGAAGATTTTTTAGATAGTGTTGGTGTATTCTATACAGATTTACCAGCTAACGCAATTAAAGAGATAGCTTCTCAACTGTCCGTCGCAATAAATAACTTTGAAAATGACGCTATTCCGTATAGTATGGTATTAGAATTGAATCTTCTGAATTTTGTAATCTTATTTATTGTACTTCAAATCATATATATTTATACGTCTTATAGTTTGAAAAAAATAGGTATTAAAAAAAGCATGGGCTTTTCTACTATACATATTTTAAAGGAGCAAATTACCAGTGTAATAAAATATTTTGCTGTAATGTTTAGTATTACTGTTCTTGCTAAATTTATATTACGCATTAACAAACAGATATGATTTTTCTTATTTAGCAACAAGTGTACTGTTCTTTATTGGTGTTTTAGCTATAAATATACTTTGTGTTTTAATTACAAGTATTTTAATTAAGTTTGTTTCTTTAGAGGCAATGATAAAAAATAAGACTTTAAATAGCGGCACAAATATTGTAGTTCAGGCTATAAAAATAATTTTTTCGGTAATAATCGCTATCACTATTATTTCATTGCTGAATCAGGGGAACTCATTTAGACAAAGCCAACAAGCTGTTTTAGATTATAAGTATCTGGACGGATATTATACCGCTAATGGTTTTAATTCATCGGAGTATGATTATGCGTTAGCAAACACAGACATATTAGAAAAATATTCTGAACAAACATTAGAGATGTATAATCATAACCATTCACTACTATGTGATTTTAGGACAGACGGTGGTTTGCAGACATCACGCCCCTATTATGAACAACAGCTTGTTATTGCAAATAGAAATTATCTGAATGAATTTTCAAATATCCAGCTCAGTGGAAAACCATTGGGAGAAGATATATTTAGTGAACCAACAGTATTAGTTCCACATAAATATAAGAATGATGAAAATTCTATTAGCGAATATATTAAGCAAGAATATTTCCGATTGATGAATTACAATCAATTTTATGGAATACCGGGAGAAGAAAAAACTATTGATAAATTTAATGTTGTTTATATAGACGATGATTCTACGATAAAAGTCAATACAGAAAATGGTTTTTCGGATATGGCTAATCCTATTATCATTGTTGATACGGGCAATTTTGCAGGACTTTACTATTTGGATTCTTTAAATACAAGGTGTTTATTTTTTCAAATGGAGTCAAGAGAATTTTTCTTCTTTGTTATCAGAATATGATTTAGAGCAATTAGTTACAGCTGATTACATTACTTATTTAATGCAACTTGAAAATGTGACATTCGTTCTTAAAACACTCACTATGTTTACGATTGTCTTTATAGTGTCTTTACTGTTTATTTTGTATATTTCAAATTATGTGGACATTTTTGTAAATCGAAAGAGATATGCGGCAAAAGAGATTTTAGGATTCTCTCATTTTAGGACACTGAAAAATCGGTATATTTTTTGGGGAATCGAAATAATAATATATCAGGCGTATTAACTGCTATAAATTATTATTTTGCTTGCCTTTTTGCGATTATACTTATTGACTACATATTCTGCGAATTGCTTTATAGAATTTATATCTCAAACGCTTTATATAAGTTGAAAGGGGCATAAGTATGTCATTGATTACATTAAAGAACGTCAAAAAAGAATATGGGAAAAATCAGGTTCTATTTGAAAATTTATCTTTAGAAATAGAAAAAGGCGAATTTGTGGGGCTTGTAGGGAAAAGCGGGGCAGGTAAAACGACACTTTTAAATATAATAGGATTGATTACTGATATATCTCGAGGGAACAATCACTATTGATAGTCATAAAAATTTGTCCATGAACGGTAAAAATGCTATGATTTTGAGAAGATATACAATAGGCTATCTATTTCAAAATTATGGACTAATAGAAGATGAAAGCGTGTTGTGGAATTTAAAATTAGCTCTTGAATATAAAAAAGTAAAAAAGAAGAAAAACTAATCAATAAGTATTTAAAGCAATTTGAGCTAGTGACATGCTTAACAAAAGTATATCAGTTAAGCGGTGGAGAGCAACAGCGAATTGCAATTATTAAATTGATTTTGCAAGGAAGTCAGATTATATTAGCTGATGAACCAACTTCTGGACTTGATAAAGAGAACGAATTGATAGTGATGAAACTTTTGAAAGAATTAAATGAAAAGGGCATTACTATAATCATGGTCACTCACAACATGAATTTGTGCGATTGTTTTTCCAGAGTTATAAATGTAGAAAACTTTAGATAGTTTGTTAAAGGGAGATACGCGGTTTTATTATACGTGCAATCTCCTTTATATAATCATATCAAGACTCATATTCAATTATGGTTAAATTCGTGGTAAAACACTTATTTTTCAAGTGATGAACAGCCCTTAATGCTTATTTATGGATAATCGGTTTTCTATATCAAGTTTATTTATAATTTCTTGTGATTTTTAAACTCATTTAACTTTATGTAATACATGCATAAAATGTTAGCCAAAACCATAAATGTCTATGGCTTTTTAATTTTTTCATCTCAGTGTGAGAAGATGGGATATGATAGAAACAGCTATTATATATATGATTTGAGGGTCAAAAGGTATTCTGTTAAAGATACCTTATAACCATAAATTTGTACCTTGAAAACTTCACATAAATGAGGATTTTATTCACTAAAGAGGTGTGAAGTATATATATATCGTTTATAGCAAGAAGTATCAAACGGTTTAATCAGCCAGCATTGATTTGAACAATAAAAGAAGGGAAATATGTAATTGGAAAAATAGAAAACAGATTATTATCTGCGCAGCGATTGTCGCTTGTGTCTGTGTAATCAGTGTATTAATTACATATAACATATTACAACAAAAAAATCATCTGACAGTGGAACTCTATTATGGAACTTT
>SCPN01000749.1_pt1 | contig 50171 bp, 36 predicted proteins | sample 6106831 | NCBI WGS metagenome assembly SCPN01 (sample SAMN10720447, study PRJNA508395) | human gut metagenome | isolation source: Participant 1, 0 month | reverse complement strand
CCCCTGCGGCGAAATCAGATTTCACCTGCTGACAGCAGATGTGCACCCACAGGCATATAGTTGTTACTAATAACTTTTCATTTTTCTTTTACAATGGGTTATCTTGCTAGCGGCATCCAGACTGTCATCTCTCCTTTACCTCTGTTTCCGCATAATAAGGGAATCAGACGAATATCCACTGTTTTCTCTGCTTGGACAACGGACGATAAAGCACGCCTCCCAGGACTCAGACGATGCCAGACGCGCTTCCCTTCCAGGGCTACTATCGAACTACTGCCTTCAATCGTCGTTCTTCGAGTCAGCTTTATGTCGGCAGGAATCAAGATGTTATCGATCTTTTCTCCATTTGCAATGTCCATACTCCAGGCAGTAAACCAACGGGCCACGTTTCACTACTACCTGATTACGGATTTCTTCTGCCAACGGATGAGCTTCGAGCAGACAAACAGGCATATCCATGACCAGTTCTACCACATCTCCTTTCTTCCATGTACGGTTCCACTTCCGCATAGGTATTTGCCTTGGCATTCATGGATACCGGTTGACCGTTCACTGTCAACGCAGCTTTCCCGCACCATTCCGGAATACGGAAGAAGAGGGAGAAAGCACCTGCTTTACGGGCACTTTGTTCAACGTTACACGTACATTGCCTTCCCAAGGTAGTCCGTTTCCTGCACCAAAGCAAGTTCCCCTTGTCCTTCCAGTTTGTAGTCAATGTATTTGCACCGTACAGGTTGCAATAAATCCCTTCCGGACTCAATGTATAGGCGTAATTCTGCGCCTGACAAAGCGTACGCAATGTATTGGGCGGACAACAGAAACAACTGATATATTCCGTCCGTTCTTTCGGCCAACGGAGTGTATAAAGGCAGATCGGCACTGATACGAAGAGGATTCGTATAGAAATACTTCTTTCCATCCAGACTTATACCACTCAATACACTATTATAAAGACAAGTTTCCACAAGATCCGCATACTTGGCATCTCCCGTTACTTCCAGCATGCGCCAGTTGAACAGCATATTACCAATGTTGGCATAGTTTCGTTATGTGCCGTACTGTTCGGCAACTGATACGGACGACCGTAGCTCTGATGCACTTTCTGAATGCTATCCGGTTCGTAGCACGTTCCATCCGGTGAGGTGCCGTCATACAAAGCACCGCAAGCTCCGGTCACGTACATCTTTCGGGTGACAATATCGTTCCAGATACTAGTCAGGTTCTTCATCAGTTGTTGTTCACCCGTCTCCGCATACATCTGCCACACCTGCATACAGATAATTGGCACGTACGGCATGTCCCATTGCACGATATTGGTCACGGAAAGGGATACGGTCCTGATTATCATCCGTGCCGCTTTCTACCATACCGCGAATGTCAATCAGGTTTTTTGAAAGTTCCAGATAACGGGGATTTCCTGTAGCACGATACATCTCCACCACTCCCATATAGTGTGAAGGGCAAATTGCATTGCGTGCCAACTCGGCGGAAGCCGTCTAATAGAAGTGACAAAGGAAATCCGTAGCTTTCACGGCAGCATCCAAAAGAGTTGTTTTTCCGGTAGCACGGTGGTGAACGATACCTGCCATCATCAGGTGTCCCAAGTTATACGTTTCAAAATTCAACCGATTGGCAAAAGCTCCTTTCTCATCCTCAGAGCCTACTTTCGTACCAATCAGTCTGTTGTTGGGAATCAGCCAGCGTATGGCTGTCTATTCCCTTATTCAGTTCTTCTATAACAACCGGCGTATGTATATAACCATCTGCACGTTGGGCTTTTACGACACAAGCAATAAAGTTGTCCATTAACTTGTCCAGTTCCGGATCTTTATTGACAGCATACACAGAAGCGACTCTTCCATCCACTTGTACATATCTCCATCGTGGAACGGAGGTCCCCAATGTTCTCCCTTGCATACACCGGCAGCAATCTCAAAATTACGGAAACCATGAGAAACTTCCGGCGTGTTCCATGTATTCCACATACTCTGCAAGGAAGTTCCGCTAAATACATTAAAACGCTCTCCCAGAATCCATTCGTCCAGTGTACGGCATCAATTCCGGTATTTGCCATCTTTGCATAACGGCTCTGACTCATATCCGTCAGCCCATTGTTTTTGCGCAAATGCTCCCGTGACGGAGGCGGAAGCTAAAAGAAATAACAGCTTTATCTGTTTCATTTAATATGGATAATTTTAAAATTTACACACTATCTCTTTAAGGAGAGACGTGATTATCCATATTTTGTACTCAATAAAGGGATGTGAAAGCTGTCCGACAGCCTTCGCATTCCTTTATTCCTATTTGTTCTTTCGTTATTTTTCGAGTATAATTCAGTTCCGCTTTCCTCGCCTGTGAGTGCTGGAACTGTCGGGCGACTTTATACTCATGCCCGTCTTTCAACAGATAACTTCCTGTCTGCTTGAACCAGAAACCGACATGAGCTTCCACACATTGACGGCGGATGTCCAACACCCAGTCATAATTGCATACGCGGGCTTCCTTACCGGACTCTCCTCCTGCCACTACCTGCTCTACCCATCCTTCCAATTCTCCCCTGAAATCAATCTGACTAAGAAGGGGTTCACAGATAATAATTTTATGTTTAATAGGACTTTCTTTATAAATAGGTAAGCGATAATCGACTCTGTCCTGATTCTCCATTGTACAACAAATTGTCACATTGTCGTATCCATCTCCCCAATCCGGTGGCAGGCACTGTTGCAGTCTGTCTATCCGCTTCGTAATAAACATAAAATGAAGGTCCTGTCGTATCCGCATCATTTCCCATGCTTCGGCACGCCACTCGTCGGCATCTTCAATCAGAAAATCAGAGGTAAAACAGGTATATACCAGATTTCCCGAGGGTATCTTATATTCTCCATTCTTTTTCTTCTGCAAAGGCAAACCGAACTTTTCCGTCTTTGTCACCACCGTACTGTCTTTTCCGTATTTGCCATCCGTACGATATACATAGCAGTGGCGGCAGCCTTCACTCCATTTGTGACAGCCGTGCCATAAGTTCCACATTGATGCTTTCCCGCCCATTTCTTTTTTTCTTCAAATGTATGCTTTTCTGTTTCATAGGCAAATTTTCATTCAATATCCGCTAGTCAGGGTAGATAGATATAAATAGTGCATCTTCTTTCTCGCTTGAAAAAAGATGCACCAAACACAAACAAAACAAACAATAGAGCTACCTTCCCAGGCGGCCGGTCCGAAAGGACCAATACTTTTGATAGTGAAATCTCACTTCACAAATATCCGTATATTTGGGGACTAGCCAAACTCCATCCATGTCGGATACAAACAATAAATGTTTCGAAGGTGACTAATACTATGACACAAAGGATGAAATGTTGCGGAATATAAAAAACAAGACCAAACAAGAAGATTCTTTTGTACTATTTGTATAATCAGGAAAAATAAATTTCATTTATTAAAAAACGATTAAATCACGTCGGTAAGCATCATTCATCCCTTTACTCCGGCGGATTATGTCAATTAAAACGGAGATATGCTTGGCATATCTCCGCAAATCTGATTATCTAATAGGATTCACTTTAATATTAATTGTTATCTGGTTAAAGCAACCATCGCCCAATATTCCTTTCTCCGCACTGAACTCCACTCCTACTTTCACTACTTCACGTCTGTCTGATAAGGAATCAGATAGCCTTTTCATCAATCTGCCGCAAAGCCTGCTTCCGGCAGTCCCATTCATATATATATTTAGGCGTTTTTACTACTGCGTCCGTGCCATCAAATCTTCCGCTGATAAACTTCCTCAAACGGTAATTCCCCGCAATTGCTCTCCCAAATTCCTTTATTTCCATTCCGGATTCCAAGAAACTACCATATTTATTTCAGCACCATGAGGCAACTTAAGCAACCTTTTGAGTCGTCGGCTATCCAAGCCTTCCAAGGCAGGTATCATATCCTTCTGTTCGCCATAGCAATCATAAATGTCTGAGCAGCAAGTGCACAGGATTTATGTACCCCACACGCACATCACCTTCAGATACTTTGAGCATCATAGGGCGGAAAATGCTGATAATATTAGCAAGTAGTACCTGAAAAGTCCTAAGATACCGCAGAAACGGGCATAAACAAACGGCATCAATATCCCATAGTACAGTTTTCTGTCTTAATACGTTTCTCCTTCCGTCTATAGGACTATTCCGCCGTATATTCTGTCTCGAAATCAAGAACGAATTTCGCCCGCTTCCGATACAAGTCACGACGTGTGACGAAAACAACAATCTGCGAAGCCGTGGAAGTTGCTTTTTGATCAAGACAAGCTCTTGATACCTTTGCCATCAATTCAGGCTGTGTGGATGTGATAAAACCCCATAGTTGCATATCAGAACTATTGGGAGCCAAAGTTGCCAATTCCAGGCAATGCTTTACTTCTCTGTATCTATTTTCTTTATCATATACCCGTACAGAGCGACGATAATTTAAAACTTCATCTAAATTCATATACTACTTGACTTAATTGAATAATATTTCATAATGTGCAATATCAGAAAATACAGATAAGCCCATATAAATAAAACGGATCTGCAAGTTAATTGTATCTTGGCTAACTATATTTTTAACATATTGTCATTGCATATACTTCGATAAGAGATCTATGAATGTCTAAATAAAAGCGGGCAAATATGTGATAAATAACATATTTGCCCGCTTTCTATAAAAAACAAGATTCGTATCTTACTTACCGGTAATCGAATTTTTCTTCCCCTGCTTATTTACAACTGAAGGGCTTCCTTTATATTCAATATCATCACCACCCACTAACTCTCGCATCCAACTGTCCGGAAGCATAGCATACTATATCACCCGAACTGCAACTGTAGCAACGACATTAGTTGCAGCCAGTTTTTCAGCACTAATATCTCCGGAACCATTTACTGTCAGTGTCGCCTTCTGTGCAGAACCTTTCATATTGATATCACCGGAACCATTAACTTCTGACACCACAGTAGTCGCTTTCACATTTTTCAAATCAATGTCCCCGCTTCCTTTCACCAAAGCAAATATATTAGCATATTGCAGATTCTCCGCTTCGATATCTCCGGAACCGGCTATATTCAAATTCAAGTCATTCCCTTTGATTGTACCTTTCAGATATACATCTGCCGAACCTTTAATATCTACCTGATTCAATGAAGGGGAAGAAGCTATCACTTTCAAACGACGCTCTCCACTAAGAATCTTGACACCCTTTTTGATATTCACCTGCAATACTCCATTTACTGTAGAAACTTCCAACAAGTCTACCAAATTATCCGAACCGTATATAGAAACTGTCGTTTTAGAACCATTACTCTGACGATACTCGACATCAGGACTGCCTAATACGCTGATTGAGCTGAAGTTGCTTACGTTATTCAGTTCTTTTGTGATATATTTCTTACTGGGAGTAACGGTCTGCGCCTGTATTCCTGTGACCAACAGAAACATCAGCACTACCAACATAGATGTAACCTTTGAATTTCTCATAATTTCTTTTCATTAAATATTTTAATGACAAATATAGGAAGTATATTTCGAATTACAAGAAAAGAATTACAATTTTGCCAACCATTCTCCAAGTTCCAGCCACTCCTGCTTATACACAAAACTATCATTATAACCGAATCCATGCCCTCCCGCAGGATAGATGCAGAGAAATGGGGATATCTGCTTTCTGTAGTCTGGCAGCATACATAATACCATTCAGAGGGCTTACCACAGCATCATCTGCAGTTGCTACAATGAAAGCGGCAGGTGTGCCGGAAGTAATATGCTCAATCGGTGAATACTGCTCCATCTTATCCGGTGAATAGGAATGACCAAACATTCGTTCACGGCAAGGAAAATGTGTCAAACGATCATCGACACTGACTACCGGATACATCAATATCTGAAAATCCGGCTTCTCATCATCAGGCAAAAGCGTAGCTGAAAAAGTTGCCAGATATCCTCCGATAGAAGCCCCCATCACTCCCAGTTTATCACAAAACTCCGGAAATTTTTCTCGCACAACCTTCAATGCCAACCGGATATCTTGTTCGGGAACATCAGGATTACCATGAGGCATTCTATATTTAAAGAGGATATATGTAATTCCCAGCTTCGTAAACCATTCGGCAAAATCAATACCTTCATTCTCCAGATTAGTCTTCAGAAATCCACCTCCGGGACACATAATAACACTGCTTCCATTGGGCCTGTCACAAGTAAAAACAAATAAAGTTCCTTCGGAAGCATTTTCTACGATTCCAATCAGTTCGGCATTGTCCACTTCCGCCAAATCATAGGTCGCCATGGATAAGTCCTCATACAAGCTAATACAAATTAATTTCTTCATATCGATTAATGTTTAAGTTTCTTCCCTATTTTATGAACAACAGAAGGACCGGAATAGATAAATGCCGAATAAATCTGTATCATATCGGCCCCTTGGGAAATCATATTGGCTGCATCCTCTGCTGTCATTATTCCTCCTGCCCCGATAATCAGAAAGTGGCGGTCGGTGTGCCCGGACAGATAACGCACTACCTTCTGCGATTTCTTTCCGATACCCCGACCACTGACGCCACCGTTACCGATCTTTTCCAACTGTTTTGTTTTTGTCTGATGCAATTCTGAGCGGTCCATCGTCGGACCCGTGGCTATAAAGCCTTCTGTGGAATATTTATATGCAAGGGAAATGACCAGATCCAATTCCTTCTCATCAATATTCGCCGGGAGCTTAATGAAAATACTGCACCGTTTGTTCACTGCCTCACGGAATGTTGTGAAGTTTTCTAAAACTTTAGCAAATGATTCTTTATCTATACTACCCCAGTTCAACGTAAAATAATCTACACTTTCATATAAACGAGTGAAAACCAGCTCAAAATCTTTGAGGATCTGCTCACCGACAGAAAGTGGATTCTTATTGATATTTACTCCGAGTATGTAAGAATGTTTTCTGTGTCTTCTGATATGCTCCAGAGCTACATCGACACCGCAATTATTGAACCCTGTACGTGAGATCAGTGATTCGTCTTCTACCAGCCTGAAGATACGGGGAGAAGGATTTCCCGGCTGATAATCAGGAGTTACAGTCCCCACTTCCAGAAATCCGAAACCAAAATCTGCCAACTCATCAAATGTTTCCGCATTTTTATCGAATCCGGCAGACAAGCCTATCCGGTTTTTGAATCGCAGGCTTCCGTATGAAAAAGGTTCGTCCACTTGATAGTGTCCTCTTACGCATGCACGAACCGGAAGTAGATAGCGATAGATTTTTAACCAGTTCAAGAGCATCCGATGTACTTTTTCAGGATCAATGAGAAATAATAACGGTCTAACGATTAAATTATACATTTTCAATTATCTGTTTTTTAGATTAAAGATATGAATCCACACTCAGGAAACAACTTCTTCCTAGTGCTCTTACGTATGCAAAGTAAGACCTTTTTGAGCAGATATTGAAGTTCATTTTTTTTATACCCGATAACTTTTGATTATCCCTGCTTCTTATTGCCTGTATATTGGGTACAAAATTCCTTTTTAATCGTCCTCCTATAAAAGTATAAAAGCGATTAGATGAAAATGAATAAAAAGAGATTAATCGGATATCTGTTTGTAATGGTCTCTGCAGGATGTATTCATGCGCAGGAGAAAAAAGTATCTGCGCAGGAATATAAACTATGGTATGACCGTCCCGCACAGGTATGGACCGAAGCTTTACCCTTGGGAAACGGGCGTCTGGGGGCAATGGTATATGGAACGCCGGGAACAGAACAAATACAACTAAACGAAGAAACCATTTGGGCAGGACGCCCCAACAACAACGCAAACCCGAACGCACTGGAGTATATTCCGAAGGTACGTGAACTTGTTTTTGCCGGAAAATATCTGGAAGCACAAACGCTCGCTACGGAGAAAGTGATGGCAAAAACAAATTCGGGAATGCCTTATCAGAGTTTCGGCGACCTGAGAATTGCTTTCCCCGGACATACCCGCTATTCCGATTATTATCGGGAACTGAGTCTGGACTCGGCACGTGCCATCGTCCGTTATGAAGTAGACGGAGTGCAATATCAACGTGAAACGATCACCTCATTTACCGATCAGGTAGTTATGGTACGACTGACCGCCAACCGTCCGGGACAAATAACCTTCAACGCACAGCTCACCTCCCCTCATCAGGATGTAATGATTCACTCTGAAGAAGGAAACTGCGTAACCCTTTCAGGGGTGTCTTCCTTGCATGAAGGACTGAAGGGAAAAGTAGAATTTCAGGGAAGGCTGACCGCCCGCAACCAAGGAGGAAAAATAGCTTGTACCGATGGCGTCCTCTCTGTAGAAGGAGCTGACGAAGCCACAATCTATGTGTCTATAGCCACCAACTTCAATAATTATCTGGACATCACAGGCAATCAGACAGAACGTGCAAAGAGCTATTTGTCCGAAGCGCTGGTTCGTCCATTCGCAGAAGCCAAAAAGAATCACGTAGAATTTTATCGTCGATATCTGACCAGAGTATCTCTGGATTTAGGGGAAGACCAATATAAAAATGTGACAACCGACAAACGTGTAGAGAATTTTAAGGACACACATGACGCGCATTTGGTTGCCACTTACTTTCAGTTCGGCCGTTATCTGTTAATCTGCTCGTCACAACCGGGTGGGCAACCCGCTAACTTACAGGGTATCTGGAATGATAAACTTTTCCCTTCCTGGGATAGCAAATATACCTGTAATATCAATCTGGAAATGAATTACTGGCCATCGGAAGTGACTAATTTAAGTGACCTGAACGAACCACTTTTCCGGCTGATAAAAGAGGTGAGCGAAAGCGGAAAGGAAACGGCAAAAATCATGTATGGAGCCAACGGATGGGTATTGCATCATAACACGGATATATGGCGTATCACAGGAGCACTGGACAAAGCCCCTTCGGGTATGTGGCCGAGCGGCGGTGCATGGTTATGCCGTCATCTATGGGAACGATATCTGTACACCGGAGACACAGAGTTCCTCCGTTCCGTTTATCCTATATTAAAAGAATCCGGACTGTTCTTTGACGAGATTATGGTGAAAGAACCTGTACACAACTGGCTGGTAGTCTGCCCGAGCAACTCCCCCGAAAATGTACACTCCGGCAGCGACGGCAAGGCAACTACAGCCGCCGGATGCACGATGGACAATCAATTGATATTCGACCTTTGGACAGCTATTATTTCAGCCTCCCGAATTTTGGATACGGACAAAGAATTTGCCGCTCATCTGGAACAACGCCTCAAGGAAATGGCTCCTATGCAAGTAGGACATTGGGGACAATTGCAGGAATGGATGTTCGACTGGGATGATCCGAACGATGTACACCGCCACGTATCCCATCTATATGGATTATTCCCCAGCAACCAGATTTCTCCTTACCGCACTCCGGAACTATTTGACGCTGCACGCACTTCTCTGATTCACCGTGGAGATCCGTCCACCGGATGGAGCATGGGATGGAAGGTTTGCCTGTGGGCACGCCTCCTTGATGGTGATCATGCCTACAAGCTGATAACTGAGCAATTGACTCTGGTACGTAACGAAAAGAAAAAAGGAGGCACCTACCCTAACCTGTTCGATGCCCACCCGCCTTTCCAAATCGACGGAAACTTCGGTTGTGCTGCAGGTATAGCCGAAATGCTGATGCAAAGTTACGATGGCTTTATTTACCTGCTTCCGGCACTTCCGACTCTCTGGAAGGACGGTTCTGTCACAGGTATTATCGCCCGTGGAGGTTTCGAACTTGATTTAAGCTGGAAAAATGGAAAAGTAAATCGTCTGGTTGTGAAATCTCATAAAGGTGGTAACTGCCGTCTGCGTTCACTCAACCCGCTGACCGGAAAGGGATTGAAACGTGCCAAAGGAGAGAATCCGAACCCTCTCTATGCAGTCCCCACGATCCCCCAGCCATTGGTAAATGAAAAAGCCAGCCTGAATAAAGTGGAAATTGCAAGGACTTACTTGTATGACCTGCCTACCAAAGCAGGGCAAGAATATATATTGATTGGAAAATAATAACTCTACCTATATGAACAGAAACTTGTTAAAACTGATTGTTGCTTGCGGAACTGCTTGCTTCATCGCCTGCACAGCACCTCAAAAAGCAGAAACAGAAAAATGGAGCGAACGTATGGCACGCTCTGAGATGAAACGTTTTCCCGAACCCTGGATGATTGAAAAAGCAAAAGTACCCCGTTGGGGATATACCCACGGACTTGTTGTAAAGTCTATGCTGGAAGAATGGAAACATACCGGAGACAGCACTTACTATGAATATGCCAAAATCTATGCAGACAGTCTGATTGATACGGACGGCCATATCAAAACGATGAAATATCTTTCATTCAACATTGATAACGTCAATGGCGGCAAGATTCTTTTTGACCTTTATGCACAATCAGGAGATGAACGCTATAAAATAGCCATGGATACCTTACGTAAACAGATGGCAGAACAACCCCGCACAAGTGAAGGAGGATTTTGGCATAAGCTAAGATATCCCCATCAAATGTGGCTGGATGGCATCTTCATGGCTTCTCCTTACTTGGTACAGTATGGCAGTACTTTCCAGGAACCGCCACTATACGATGAAGCTGTGAAACAGATTCTTCTGATAGCACGCAAAACTTACGACCCCACCACAGGACTTTACTATCACGGATGGGATGAAAGCCGCGAACAGAAATGGGCAAATCCCGAAACCGGTTGTTCTCCTAATTTCTGGAGCCGCAGTATCGGATGGTATGGAGCAGCCTTGGTAGACGTACTGGATTATCTCCCACAGGAAACGACCGGACGAGATAGCGTAATGCAGATTCTTCAGGGATTGGCAAAAACTTTAGTGAAATATCAGGATCCTCAGTCCGGCACCTGGTATCAGGTAACAGATCAGGGAGCGCGTGAAGGAAATTACCTGGAATCTTCGGCAACCGCCTTATTTATCTATACACTTGCCAAAGCTGTCAATAAGGGATATATCGGCAAGGACTACATCGAACCTACCCGCAAAGCTTTTGATGGAATGGTCAAGACATTTACCCGTCTTGAAGAAGACGGTAGCTATACCATTACGAATTGTTGTGCGGTAGCCGGACTGGGCGGAGACTCCAAAAGATACCGTGACGGTTCATTCGAATATTATATCAGCGAACCGATTATAGAGAATGACCCGAAATCAGTAGGATCGTTTATTCTGGCGGCCATCGAATATGAGAAAATGACAGACAAATAAATGTAAAGATATGAACTCCAAAAACGATAAAGTACAATGAGAAAATTTAAGATTCTTCCTCTCTTATTGCTGCTGTTGACATTGGCAACCTCTGCCGCAGCACAAAAGAAAACACAAAAGACGTATATCCCATGGAGCAACGGCAAACTCGTCGTTTCTGAAGAAGGACGTTATCTGAAACACGAAAACGGCACTCCTTTCTTCTGGCTGGGAGAAACCGGCTGGCTGCTGCCTGAGCGTCTGAATCGTGACGAAGCCGAATATTATCTGGAACAATGCAAACGCCGCGGATATAACGTGATTCAGGTTCAGACATTGAATAATGTCCCGTCTATGAATATCTACGGACAGTATTCCATGACTGACGGCTACAACTTCAAGAATATCAATCAGAAAGGTGTATATGGTTATTGGGATCATATGGATTACATTATCCGTACCGCAGCAAAGAAAGGTCTTTATATCGGCATGGTCTGCATCTGGGGAAGTCCGGTAAGTCATGGCGAAATGAATGTAGATCAGGCAAAAGCATACGGCAAGTTCCTGGCAGAACGCTATAAAGACGAACCTAACATTATCTGGTTTATCGGTGGGGATATCCGTGGTGATGTGAAGACTGCCGAATGGGAAGCATTGGCAACCTCCATCAAAGCAATCGACAAGAACCATCTGATGACATTCCACCCGCGTGGCAGAACGACTTCTGCTACTTGGTTCAACAATGCACCGTGGCTGGATTTCAATATGTTCCAGAGCGGACACCGCCGTTATGGACAACGTTTCGGTGACGGAGATTATCCCATCGAAGAAAATACGGAAGAAGACAACTGGCGTTTTGTAGAACGCAGTATGGCTATGAAACCGATGAAGCCCGTTATAGACGGTGAACCCATCTACGAAGAAATTCCGCACGGTCTGCATGATGAGAACGAATTACTTTGGAAAGATTATGATGTACGCCGGTACGCTTACTGGTCTGTATTTGCCGGTTCTTTCGGACATACGTATGGTCATAACTCCATCATGCAGTTTATCAAACCGGGTGTAGGCGGTGCTTATGGTGCTAAAAAGCCTTGGTATGATGCTCTGAATGATCCCGGATATAATCAAATGAAATATCTGAAGAATCTGATGCTGACTTTCCCATTCTTCGAACGAGTACCGGATCAGTCTGTCATCGCCGGACAGAATGGCGAACGTTATGACCGTGCCATCGCAACACGCGGCAATGACTATCTGATGGTATATAACTACACCGGACGCCCGATGGAAGTTGATTTCAGCAAAATCAGCGGTGCCAAGAAGAACGCATGGTGGTACACAACCAAGGATGGTAAACTGGAATATATCGGTGAATTTGACAACGGTGTGCACAAATTCCAGCACGACAGCGGCTACAGCAGCGGAAACGATCATGTCCTGATTGTAGTAGACAGTAGTAAGGATTATGTGAAGAAAGACTGCTATCAAATTGACACTCATGAATAAAAAGATACTTATATTATCATTCTTATCTGTTCTGTTTCTTGCAGCAGGTCCGATACGCGCAGCCATAGACGTAACCAATCTGCGGACAGAGCAGCTAAAGAATCCGTCGGGTATCGATACGCGCCAACCCCGTCTGGGTTGGCGTATCGAGTCGAACGAACAGAATGTGATGCAAACCGCGTATCACATTCTTGTTGCATCTTCCCCCGAGCTATTGGCACAAGGGAAAGGAGATATGTGGGATTCCGGAAAAGTAGAAACAGATACTTCCCAATGGATAACCTACCAGGGAGAAAATTTGAAGTGCAATGCTCCCTACTTCTGGAAGGTGAAGGTTTACACCAATAAAGGTGAAAGTGATTGGAGTAGTCCGGCTTTCTGGAGCATGGGACTATTCAATGAAGCAGACTGGCAAGGTCAGTGGATCGGTCTGGACCGTGCAGCTCCGGGGGACAGTGAGACTCAATGGAGCCGCCTGGCAGCCCGTTATCTTCGCAAGGAATTTGCCTTGAAGAAAGAAATAAAGCGTGCCACAGTGCACATTGCCGGAATGGGATTGTATGAACTGTTCATCAACGGACAACGCATAGGTGATCAGGTACTGGCCCCCGCTCCTACCGATTACCGGAAGACAATCTTGTATAACACATACGATGTCACTTCCCAACTTCAGCAAGAGAACGCCATCGGTGTTACTTTAGGCAATGGTCGTTTTTATACCATGCGTCAGAATTACAAGCCATACAAGATTCCGACCTTCGGATATCCCAAACTACGCCTGAATCTGATCGTTGAATATGCAGATGGCAGTAAGGAGACAATCGCTACGAATACTTCATGGAAACTGACAACCGAAGGTCCTGTCCGCAGCAATAACGAATATGACGGCGAAGAATATGACGCCCGCAAAGAACTGGGAAACTGGACGCAGACAGATTATGACGATACAAAATGGATGCCGGCAGAACGCGTCAGTATTCCTTCGGGTACACTTCGTGCTCAAATGATGCCGGGGATGAAAGTAACGGAAACGCTGAAACCTGTTTCTATCCAAAAAATGGGTGACAAATACATTATGGATACTGGTCAGAATCTGGCAGGATGGGTACGTTTCCGTATCAAAGGCCAGGCAGGCGACAGCATTCGTCTTCATTTTGCAGAACGTCTGGAATCAGATGGAGAAATCTTCACGAAAAACCTGCGCGACGCACATTGCACGGATATATATGTAGTTAGCGGACGTGAACCGCAAGGTGCCACCTGGGCTCCCCGTTTTGTATATCATGGTTTCCGTTATGTGGAAATCAGCGGATATCCGGATGCCAAAACCGAGGATTTCATAGTGGAAGTCGTAGAAGATGAGATGGATCATACAGGCTCTTTTTCCTGTTCGGACGAAACATTGAATCAAGTTGTACGCAATGCATTCTGGGGGATTCGGAGTAACTATAAAGGTATGCCGGTAGACTGTCCCCAGCGTAACGAACGTCAGCCCTGGCTGGGAGATCATGCAATGGGCTGTTGGGGGGAAAGTATGTTCTTCGACAATCATGCCATGTACAACAAATGGGCACGTGACATCCGCGAAGCACAGCGCGAAGACGGCTGTATTCCTGATGTAGCTCCGGCTTACTGGAACTATTATTCGGATAATGTCACATGGCCTGCTACCCTGCCCCTAGTCTGTGATATGCTCTTCACCAATTATGGAGACATACGTCCGATAGAAGATAATTATCCGGCTATCAAGAAATGGATATCGCACATCCGTGAGTATTATATGACAAAGGACTACATCATCACCAAAGATAAATATGGAGACTGGTGTGTTCCACCCGAATCGTTGGAAATGATTCACAGTCAAGATCCTGCCCGCAAAACGGATGGTGCCTTGATCGCTACCGCCTATTACCTGAAAGTGTTGCAACTGATGCATCGCTTCGCCAGTCTTCAGGGATTGACTGCGGATGCCAAAGAGTGGGAAGACCTGGAACATAAAATGAAGGATGCATTCAATGCACATTTCCTGCATATAAAGGAAGGTACTTCACTTGTACCCGGTCATACTCTGTATCCGGATAGTGTTTTCTACGGGAATAATACTGTAACAGCTAATATTCTGCCACTTGCCTTCGGTCTCGTGCCCAAAGCGCATATCAAAGAAGTAGCAAAGAATGCAGTAACCACCATTATTACAACGAACAAAGGGCATATCAGTACCGGAGTAATCGGTACGCAATGGCTGATGCGTGAATTGAGTCGTCGGGGGCATGCAGATGTAGCTTATCTGTTGGCCACCAATGATACATATCCTTCATGGGGATATATGGCAGCACAAGGTGCCACCACTATTTGGGAACTTTGGAACGGTGACACGGCAAATCCCGGAATGAACAGCGGAAATCATGTTATGTTATTAGGAGACTTACTCCCCTGGTGTTTCAACAATCTGGCAGGTATCCGTGCCGACCGTTGGAAATCCGGTTACAAACATATTGTTTTCCAGCCTGCTTTCGAAATTCAGGAATTGAGTAACGTGGATGCTTCTTATATGAGTATCTACGGAAAGATTACCAGTCGATGGAAAAAGACTCCTATGCATCTGGAATGGGATATCGAACTTCCTGCCAATACTACAGGAGAAGTACATCTGCCGGATGGACGAAAAGAAAAAATAGGTTCCGGAAAATATCATTTCAGCGTAGATATACCGACACGGAATGCTGCCATCATCAGCGATGAATTTCTATACGAGAAAGCTTCTTTCCCGGAATGTCACGGGGCGACCATTGTAGAACTGAAAAACGGTGACCTCGTTGCTTCTTTCTTCGGTGGAACCAAAGAACGTAATCCGGATTGCTGCATCTGGGTTTGCCGCAAGCCCAAAGGTGCCAAAGAATGGACGGCTCCCAAGCTGGCTGCCGACGGAGTTTTTTCACTCAAAGATTCGCAGGCTGCTTTAGCCGGCATAGATTCGACCTGCACTCCTGTAGTGGATGCCAAAGGAAAACTGACTGCCCGCCGGAAAGCTTGCTGGAATCCTGTACTTTTTCAGATACCGGGAGGAGATTTAATTCTGTTCTACAAAATAGGACTAAATGTAGGCGACTGGACCGGTTGGCTAGTTCGTTCAAAAGACGGTGGGAAAACTTGGAACAAACGCGAAGCCTTGCCGGAAGGATTTCTAGGTCCTATCAAGAACAAACCGGAATACATCAACGGTCGCATCATCTGCCCGTCAAGCAGAGAGGACAAAGGGGGATGGCGCATTCATTTTGAATATTCGGATGATAAAGGCAAAACCTGGAAAACGACAAAGTCGATACCTGCCGAACTGTCTGTCCCGACTCAGAACCGCAAAAAAGGTGGTATTAACGTAGATGATCAGGAAGCGGGAGAAGCTATTCAGGGAGAAGGAGCACAACCGATTCTTGCCATCCAACCCAGTATCCTAAAGCATAAGGATGGAAGATTACAGGTACTTTGCCGTACACGCAATGCATTATTGGCAACGGCTTGGAGCAGCGACAATGGTGAAACATGGAGTAAAGTGACATTAAGCAATGTTCCGAACAACAATTCCGGACAGACAATGAGTGACGGACGTCACATTCTCATTTACAATCATTTCTCCACTATTGCCAGGTACACCGAAAGGTCCCCGTACTCCTCTCTGCGTAGCCATATCAGAAGACGGAATCAACTGGAAGCCGATTCTGACATTAGAAGACAGCCCTATCAGCCAATATTCTTATCCAAGCATTATTCAAGGGAAAGATGGAAAGTTACATGCAATCTATACCTGGCGGCGTCAACGGATCAAGTATGCGGAGATAGATCTTTCAAAGCTTAAGTAGTAGCTGAATAAAAGGAAAACAGATTCTCTGTTATCATTATACCGCACTGACAATAATCGTATCAGTGCGGTATTTTGTTGTTTACAGGTTTATCAATACTCCTTATTGCTGTATAAATTGCATACACCACATAAATATATTATTTTTGCTCCTCAGATTTAAAAGTAAAACAATCATGGCAGATAATTATATAGAAAGGCAACAAGAGCAATACGAGGCCAGAAAAGCAGCTTGGAAACAGGCACAGAAATATGGGAAAAAGAAAACGACTACCAGCAGTCAAGTCAAAACGGAGGCAGCAGGTGAAATAGTTTCAAAACCGGACAGCCTGAAAAAAAGAGTATTCGTGACAGGCGGAGCGGAAGGAATAGGGAGAGCAATAGTAGAAGCTTTCTGTAAAGACGGACATCAAGTAGCCTTCTGTGACATTAATGCTGTGTCCGGTCAACAAACGGCAAGAGATACCGGAGCCATATTTCATCCTGTTGACGTTAGTGATAAAGAAGCACTCGAAAGCTGTATGCAACAGATACTGGATGATTGGAAGGACATTGACATCGTCATCAACAATGTCGGTATCAGCAAATTTTCTTCCATTACTGAAACAAGTGTCGAAGATTTCGACAAGATTCTTTCCGTCAATCTTCGTCCTGTATTTATTACTTCACGGTTACTTGCCATTCATCGTAAGGCACAGTCTGATTCTAATCCTTATGGAAGAATCATTAATATCTGCTCAACACGTTATTTGATGAGTGAACCGGGAAGTGAAGGTTATGCAGCTTCCAAAGGTGGTATCTATTCTCTGACTCATGCATTAGCTTTATCATTATCCGAATGGAATATCACAGTAAACTCCATTGCTCCGGGGTGGATACAAACACAAAATTATGAGCAACTCCGACCGGAAGACCATTCTCAGCACCCTTCCCGACGAGTGGGCAAACCGGAAGATATTGCCCGTATGTGTTTATTTCTCTGCCGGGATGAGAATGATTTTATTAATGGTGAGAATATAACCATTGACGGAGGTATGACGAAAAAAATGATTTATACGGAATAAAGTTCTGTATTCAACGCATCCCGGGTAATCTCTATTCCCGTCTCCACAATAGAAGCTGCATGATGGAACTCCAGCATATCATAAGCATTGCCGGACATCTGAATTAAGATATCCGGCTGACAACGTTCTACCTGATAACGGGTAATTTGCTGCATCATCATTCTTGAAGATTCTGTCAACAAGTTATAAGGACTCATTTTCTTTTTCTTGCCGCAATCAATCGGAGCATTGACATCGACTGCTATCAGAATATCCCCTTCCGTACGATGCACCTGATTCAGCGGAAGGGGATTCAGTATTCCTCCGTCAATCAGAACCATACCATCTTTCCGTAAAGGCCGGAAGAGCATCGGTATAGAAATAGTAGCACGGATAGCATCATACAAATTACCACTATCGAACCTCACTTCCTGATCGCAAACAATATCAGTAGCCATTGCTACGTATGGTATAGGCAAATCTTCAATATTCATAACGGGAATAATCTGCTTCAGTTCTTTGATAAAACGATCCCCCTTCACCAAGCCGTCCCGACTTAATGTCAGATCCGCCAGTTCCCACATCTTACGTTTATCCCAGCTATAGAGCCATTCTTTACATTCCTCCAGCTTTCCCGAAGCATACATTGCGCCTACCATCGCTCCCATCGAGCTTCCGGCAATAGAAGTTATCTCGAAATTATGACGTAACAATTCTTCAATGACTCCAATATGCGCAATACCACGTGCGCCACCCATAGAAAGGACTAATGCTACTTTTTGCTTATCCATATAATATACGTTTTTATTAGCTGTCCACAATATAACACATTTTCCGCAATAAAAGATGTCCGACCAGTTCTATTATTCTAGAAGTAAATGAAGCAAAAAGCAGCAATCCTCTCTATGTCAGAGGTATTGCTGCTTATAGTATGCATTAATAAAAAAGTATCTTTGAGGCTCTATTTCCCTTCCTTTGCTTTTTCCGCCTTTCGCTTTTCTGCATAGTCTTTATACATTTGGCGCCAGTTACGGCCATGTTCATAGAAATACAGTTCGATCTTCGTTTTATAAGTTTTAAAGATAGCAGATATCTGTTTCATGCTTTTGTAATCAACAGCTTGTTCGCGAGCCAGTTTCAGCTGTTCAAGTATAAAGGCTGTTTCTTCCTCCGTCATATCAGGAACAATCTCCTGATACCCTTTCATGGTAAAAGCGACTTTGCCAACTGTATATTTATCTAAAATCTGCTCAACTTGTTCTTCCGTCAGTACTCTGCGCAACCCTTTCATCAGTCTTTCATGAACCTCCTTGGGCATAGCTGAGTCTGCTATTATCTCACGTTCGAGCTGAGTTAACGGTTTGCCCGTTGTAGGATTGATACCCGCAGGTATTGTCGTATATGGATGATCATTATGCCAGTCTCGAACCTGGCGAAGATGATTATAGATAGTCGTCACGGCAAAACCTGATTTCTTTTCATCATCCAGATTGAGTGAAGCTACCCATTCCATTGCTTTCTTTTCAAGAGAAGCATCCGATTTCAATTTGGCAAAAGCCTTCTTATCAAAATAAGCAGCCACCTTGTCGAACGAACGAATTGCATTTTCCGGTAGTAACTCCCCTTTCTCTCCAAAGCTGTACATGGCAGACTCCGGTTCGATAGTTACTTTACTCTCATCCAACATCTTTTTATCTAAATCGAAGACTTCGGCAAAGAAATCATAGACTGCATTTCTTTTATTCGGACCGAAATCATGTTTTTCTTTGGGAAGATGAACGTTCGTCACGTTGTCTTTCGCATCATAGAATCCATAGATACGCTGCAAATACGGAAATTCAAGTGCAGGAACACTTGCTGTCCAGTCCCCGCCATCAGAAACCACTAATTGCGGACGGGGAGCGAATGTTGCAGCCAGTTCAGCATTACAAGTACCTCCTGCCGATAGCTGAATAGGCATACCGCTTTCACAAGGACAACCACCATCGAAATGAGAAGCCAGACTAACCACCGGGGCAGAAGCAGTAAAACGGCCATCCAACGTTGTCAGTAGTACAGTATGCGTTCCACCACCGGAACCACCGTTGGCACCAATACGCTTGGTATCGATATCTTTACGGGAAGCGAGCATATAATCGAGAATCAACAATCCATTCATTGCCTGAATAGTATGTGCCGCACTACTGCGATGCGCCGCACTTCCCACCTGGAGAATTGATTCTCCCCAGCCAAACAAATCATAATCGACACAAACAGCTCCCATGCGAGCTAATGTGCCCATACGCTGCTGTTGATCTTCCCGATAACGACCGCCACCAAAATGTCCGTTCGGACAAATAATCAGAGCGTGTTTCCCTTTCGATTGAGGCGTATAAACAGACCCGCAAACATACAGTCCCGGAAGTGTTTCAAGTGCGAAATTCTGCACAGTATAGCCATCAAACTTCCGTATTTTCGATAGAATGGGGGTTGAGTTTACACATTGGGCCAATAAAGTATCGATCCCCAAACGTTGACGGACCTCTTTTCTCAGTGAATCGGCACGAAGTTCAAAAGCCTGCTTATCCGCATAAAGCGTATTGAGATAAGCCAGCATTTTTTCTCCGTCAGCATCTGTACGACGAGGATATTCATAAGCCTTCAACTTATATAGATTACCGCTCTGTCTGACAAATTTATAATCGAATGGTGACAACACATTCGTCAAAGATTCTTCTACAGAATAAGGGCGGATACGGAAATCAGCATAAGGTAAAATCTTTCCTACCGTATCAATATCATATTTCAGACGGATTCCGAAACGATTTTGAATATCTGTCAATACTTCATTCAAGGGACGGGCAAATTCCGTCTCGTATGTCTGCGTCTGTGCTTCTGCCGAAAGAGATGCAGCGAGAAGCAATGAGAAAAGGATTCGTTTCATTTTCTTATATTTATAAATATGTAACCTCCCAAGAGGTTTATTTCAGTTTTATTTCTTCACCGTTAATGATTACGTTATCCATAGTGATACGTTCACAATCTTCAAAGATACACTTCTGTCTGGCTCCCTGAATATGGATGTCACGCAATACAATGTCAGAAATCGGAGCTTCTTCCAGTCCTACTATTTTAATCGGAGTCTTTACATCCGTCACAGTCATACCACTGATATGAACATTACGAAATATCGGAGTACGCTCACTCTTTGCTTCTGCAGGCATTTGGCTGTATTTCAGATTCAAGACGACAGCCTCCTGCTTGATGTTACTCATTACGATATTGCTGACACGGATATCCTCTACGACTCCTCCCCTTCCACGGGTTGACTTGATGCGGATACCACGGTCGGTTCCGTCAAATACACAGTTAGAGATCGTGACCTTACGCACACTGCCACTCATTTCACTGCCGATCACTACACCACCATGACCGGAAAGCATCGTACAATTGGTAATAGTAATATTCTCACACGGCACTCCCAAGCGGCGGGCTTGTGCGTCTCTTCCGGATTTAATCGTAATGCAGTCATCGCCTACAGAAATATGGCAATCACTGATATGTACATTCCGGCAGGACTCCGGATTGATTCCATCCGTGTTGGGAGAAGGGACATTATTTATTGTGATTCCTTTGATGGTCACATTATCACAAAACTCCGGATTAACAGTCCAGAAAGGAGAATTGACAATTTTCACTCCTTCAATCTTCACCTTCTTGCAACGAACAGGCTGAATGAACGGAGGGCGGAAAAAACGACGCTGCAAAGTGCTGACATAATCTTTATTCGTCTCTGCATAGATGGCAGTCGTATCATTCTGAACATCCCACATCGGCTGATATTTATTAATATCACGCATACCATTATCTTTCAGGTCAATCATTACACGAAAGAACTCCATCCACCACTTCTTACCTTGACCATCCAGTGTACCTTCCCCCTTAATAGTAATATTTTCCGCATCGACCGCATAGATTAATGGCTGGAAACTTTTCATCATGACTCCTTCATGACGAACTTCTACAAAAGGAAGATAATCGTCAAAGTTGTCTGAAAAAAGCAGGGTAGCTCCGGCTTCCAGTTCCAGTGTAATGTTACTTTTCAGATGGATACTTCCCGTCAGATACGTTCCGGCAGGAAAAAAGAGCGTACCTCCGCCTCCACGATTCAAACGGTCAATCGTTGAATTTATCAGCTTTGTATTGAGAGCTTTCCCATTTGCTTTTGCACCCGCTTTCAACATATCGACGCGTTCGGCACGAAGGATCGCTGTTGCGCAAAGGCAAAGAAAAGCCAAAAGAGTGATTCGTAAATTCATATTCTATATTATTAAATAGTTCTTCTTTTTTATATCTTATTCGGCAGCAACAAACTTATATGTCCCGCTTTGTACTTCTTTCAGTTCTTTTTCACCCGGAAGATAAACGATAGCAGTGGTATTCACCGGTACAGATACATTCAGAGTAAAAGTACCGTTCTGACGAGTCCAGTCTACCAGAATCGTACCGTAGAGAGTCTCATAAGTTGATTTAACGTATTTCAAGTCTCCTACCGGCTTCGGAGCAATGACAAACTTCTGATAACCTTGCATTGGCTCATCCTTTTCATTTACAGAAGCTGATAATGTTGTAGACGGACGAATACCAATCAATGAATTAAAGAACCATTCATCAATCTGTCCCATCATAAAATGATTCCATGAAGAACCCTGACGCGGGTCCCACTGCTCCGTCAATGTAGTTGCACCAAACTTCAGCTGGAAGCCGTATCCGGGAGCTTCTTCATGATTGAACATCTTATAAATAAGCTCATGCTGTCCATTACGTGCCAATGTCTGAATCAGATAGCGGTTTCCCACATCTCCGGTAGTCAAACGATTGCCGTGCGATTCCACATCTTTAATCAGATTCGTCAACACTTTGGCAGTCAGACTTGCATCCGGCGTGTAATCTCCTTTATCTCCTGTACTTTGAATCATCTGAAGGAAGATGGGAAGTGCATTACTAGCTTGACTCCCTGTACCATATTGTGCTGTATTACTATCCAGGAACCGTTTGTTAAACGCTACCATTATATCGTATGCCAATGAACTGTAATAACGAACGTCAAATTCATTGCCTACCATTCGGGCAGCCTTTATCAGATACATGACAGTCATATAATAATGTGCCGTAGCCACCAACGGAACAGGTGTATTACGGGAGAATCCGGCGCGGAAATCTCCATAATCATACCAGTCACCCAATCCGAAAGAAAGAATACCGTTATCTGCCCGAGTCTTAAGATAGTCAGTGTAACGACGCATATGCTGATAATACTTCTTTATCAAAGAATCATCTCCGTAAGTTTCATAGTACATAAACGGGAAAATAACCAGTGAACCTCCCCACTCCGGGGATTCGGCAAAAGCATCCATTCCGGGACCTTCAAAGACTACATACTCCGGAGCCGTTGTGGGCATTGCCCCATTCGGATGCTGGGCGTCTGCCATATTCTGCATAATCTGTGGAGCATACGCTGTCAGATCATAATTATAGAGCAGCCCCGGTCCATTGAGGTGCACCTGTTCCAGCCATCCGAGTTTCTCCCGATGCGGACAATCAGTAAATACGGATTGCATATTACTGCGAACCGCCTTCTCAATCAATCGATGAGCTGCATTGAATATTCGGTTGGAAGATTCGAATGTAGAGACTTTCTTTGCCGAATTATAGATAAAACAGGATTGAATGTTTTTAAGGACAGGCTAGTTTCTGAGGATTTTTCTGTCCTTTCAAAACAGCACCTTCTACCTGAATGTACCGAAAACCATAATATGAAAAACGAGGATGCCAGATTTCGTCACCTTCACCTTTCAGTGTATATTCATAATAATGCTGACGTCCTGTCTGACGCTGATTACAAGCTCCTTCATCCGTCAATGCTTCCGCTACTATCAAGGTGACTTTCTGTCCTCGTTTACCACGTACGGTTATCTCCGGAAAACCCGCCAGATTCTGTCCCATATCCAACACAACTGCAGAAGGGTCTACTGTTCGTTTGATAGATTTGGAAGCAGCCATCACCTGTTCTGAATTCAACTTGGTTACTTTCTGAATATCATACCGTTCCATAATCTTCACCGGAGGTGCCATCTGCGGACGGAGCACTCCTTTCGGCGCTTCCTGAACCACTACCGGATGCCAGTGACTATCATTGAAACCAACTTGATTCCATCCTTTCTGTTCGCGACGGGCATCATAATCTTCCCCTCCATAAATACAATTAAAGGTTATCGGACTCAGATCATATTTCCACTCCTGATCCGAACGGATCGTCTCATGTGTCCCATCCTCATAATTGATTACTAATTCAAATAAAAGTGTGGGAGGACCAAAACTAATCTGCAATTTGCGATAGCGCCCTCCCTGTACATTGTAGAATCCATTCCCCAATAAGATTCCTACAACATTCTCACCATCCTGTAACTGCTCCGTTACATCGTATGTATTATAATAAACACTCTTATCATAATCGCTCCAAAGCGGAGCAAATTCACTATCTCCTATTTTTTTGCCATTCAGAGAAAACTCATAGAATCCCAAGCCACAAACATACGCAGTAGCTTCCACGATTTTCTTTCCGGATTTCCGATTCGCATTCTTCCCTTTTGCCTCTCCTGTCTGAAACGTTCTTCGCAAGCAAATACTTTTCTTTGCCAAAGTATCTACCGCTTCCCAAGCAGCTTTCACCTCCGGTTTCTTCAATTCACCGCCATGAAACTTTCGCCCTTCGGGAAGGTGCGAATCCTTACGAGTGATGGCTCCGATCCATTTCCCTAAAGAAAAGCCATCGGATGCCGAACGGAATTTAGCTTCCTGACTCCATTCGGAAGGAGTATCCGTCTCATCCCAGACACGCACACGCCAACTATAATTAAATGGATTATTCAGACATATATCCGCTCCTTCAGTCGGAACCAGCTGACTCTGTGAAGAAGTTACCTTTCCACTATTCCAGACGGAACGTCCGGTAAAAGCCTCCCTAATCTCTATTTCATAAGCAGTCTGTCTCGTGCCATTCTCCGGTGATTCCATTGCCCATCCCAAACGGGGACAGCTTTCAACGACCACCAGCCCTTCCTGCATTTCGCAGGTAAGGCGGCTGATCGTTATATTCTTTGCCTGTACGAAGCATGGCAGACAAAATAAAAGAAGAAGATATTTCTTAAAAGTCATTATTGCTCTGTCTCTTATCTGTTATAAATATATCACTTTAATGCATTCTCGCAAACAAGTCTTGTCAACGTATCTGTATGTCCTGCTTCTTTTCCATTCACAAAGATACGCAATCCCTTTCCACAATGATAACGATCGCCATTCTTATCCCAAATAATCGTCAGATTATGACCATGATATAAAACATTATCCAGACAGAACCAATCCCATTTATCTGCCGGAATCAGCGGATTAATCTCGATCGTATCATCCAGACGCGGACGAAGTCCGATCAATCCGGTAATCATCAAATCATTGAAAGTAGAATGATTGTAATAGCGGCTACGCTCCTGATCGCCTTTCAGCCAATATCCGGTTACTTCGTCCAGATACTCGCCAATATATGGACGTCCACGATGATACTGCGACTCTACATACAGTTCCATCTGACGGAAATATACGCTGTCAGACAAAACGGTCTGAGGATAATTATTTATGAAATTAGCCATTGCAGTTAACGTCTGTGCAGAAGCAAACGGCCAGATAGCCCCGTCCCATTCACATTTACCGACTCCGCGCGTACGGAACTCAGGATGACGGCGTTCTGCCGTAGTCAATCCATAAGGAGCAGAAAATCCTTTCTCGTCCATAATTTCTTTCCAGGCAACTTCATATTTCTTTGTTGTATCCGGTAAATTGAAATACCACGGAATATATCCGATTGCCTCGCGCACATTGGCGGAAGAGTCAGTATGCATCGTTTCAAAGAACTGATGGCGTGTATTCCATAAATCGTTTTCTACGAGACTCTTTAATGTATCCGCTCTCATACCATACCTCATAGCCATTCCTTCATCACCGGAAAGGATTCCCATTATCGAAAGGGCTTTTGCATTACCATACATATAGCTGTTAATCGTCGGACGGGCATATTTCTTTTTTCGGCCGCCACTGATGGATTCCTCCATGCCATCCTGTACATCCCCCTGCCAATACAGTCCGTTCTTCAAACGGTTGGTACGTTCCCAACGCTGATATTCCGTTTCCAGATCCTTCGTCATATCCAGCATGAAATCTTTATCGCCATCCACCATATAGCGTGCCAGTACAGCATCTGCATTCCATGAACTGAACTTATCCATCTTCTTCATCGGTCCTCCATCATTGCCACGATACCATGTATGGATAATCTGATCCAGATATTTCGGATCACGCAGCCAACGACTTTCATAAATATGATGTCCGATAGCACAGGCAATCAGGTTATACTTATCCGAATAAGAACGCTGAACCAGAAACTCGGTCATACCATATCCGACGGGAGTCTCCTTGATATGCTTACGCAATGACCACCAACGATAATAATACATTTCTTCAAAATTACGCTGTGGGCATTCAAACAAAGGGATATTTTCTTCCATCCATTCCGAAGCCTTGGCATTGGGAATAGCCTGAACAATATTTTCATCTTCCATGTCATTGAAAGATTCGGCATAATGACTAAAGTCTGCATATTTCAAAAAAGCGGAAGAAGCGTCCTTATCGGTGGACGAAGTCTTCACATTGGCTATACGATATTCTGCCAATGGTTCCTGTCCGCCTGCATCGGGCAAATCATAGGTTTGGTCGGCAGGAGTATCCACAGTCGGGAATGTACGCATTTCTCCGGTACGGAAAGCGATCCGTTCAATCGTTGCTACCGGAGCATAGAACATACGCAGACCTACCCTCTTACCATCCACATACACTTGAATATTACGATCGGCAGTCGAAAGAACAGCTTCTACATGATAAGTCTTTCCTGCTTCATAGTTCATCATATTTGCAAAACGTGAACCACCTTTCATTCGGAAAATACCGTCCGGAGTGAGTTCCAATCGTGAACAGGCAATGCTGTTCTCATCCAGGAAATCAATCTGAAGTATACCTTTATCATTCTGTCCTGCCGACAAATCAAATGAGACTTTCAATTCCTTCGAAGCCGGAATCTTACGTTCTACCTTCGCATAGTCGAAGGGATCTTTATCTTGTAGCTTCAACCATTCTCCTTCTAAAGAAACGGGTGCCCAAACCGGAGAATAAATATTCCAATTGGTCAACTCAGCTATTGATCCCGACTTTGAAAAATCATCATCCGCGTGTGCAGAAGCATTAATCTCTACCGGAACAGGAATGCGGGAAATCCACATATCTTCTTTATTCACGCTATATGAAACCCATAAATCACCATCTGCAGGCACTCCGTTTCCTTCCTGAATGCCACGGGGATATTGAGGACCATACGATTTGTAATTTCCTCCATAGCGCATCGGAGTAATTTCACCATGTACCAAGTTTAATGTAGTATACTCCAATCCGTCTTTACTCAATGAGATAGCCAACGGCCAGCGGAATTCTGACGGATTATAAACCGTAGCATAAGTTCCATCGCTCAGACGTTGTCCCCAGATTTTCGCATTACTGTTGACAAATCCTTTTGCACGAAGCACAGGTTCTGCCCAGGTATGTCCCCCATCTTCACTGATCGAAGTCAAAGCGTGTTTCCAAAGACTCGCAATGCGTCCATCGGGCAATGTATAGCAGTTGAACGCTTTATATCCTTTTTTCAGTGGAATGATCGGATCTTCACGGTCAGCTTCTTCTACCCATTGCATCATATAAAGCGGATTATCCAGTATTTCCTGACAAGCCTTTACGAACTCCCGGTCTTTGCTCTTTTTAAAATAGGGATAATCGGTATTCTTTTCGTTGAATCCATGATTGTAATAAATGAAATAAATCGGTCCGAACGAACCGTTCTTCTTTATCTCACGTACTACCCGACCGATACCGTTTCCGTCGTTCGGATCATCTTTCTTATCCAAAGCTACTCCGTAATTTCCCATCGTAATCAATCTGCCCGACTTAGATACATAAAAGCCTACACGCTGGTGCATGATAGCAATCAAGTCTTTTGCCTGCATACCCGGACGGGATTCTTTGGTATATCCGTCCGGCACTTTGTAAGGAGGAAACACTATTTCCGGATTTGTCCATTGATAACCGTCTTTCGAGGTCATGAGGAACGTTTGGGAAGGTGGTATATGTTCATCTGACGGGTCTGCCAGATACTGATAATAAAACTGACCGTTCCAGTAAGCCAACATAGGCTGATGATTGTAAGTCCATCCATTGCCGTTCGACGCTTCCGGATGCTCGCGATTGGCACGCACCAGTTGAATATTATGCACTCCCACTACCGGAGATAATTGTCCGTCATGATAGGTGGGATTCGATAATTCTTTTCCTGTGTAATGGATTCTGTCCTGCGGAGTCTGTGCTTGGATGGCAGTCGCCATCCAAGCGGCAGCCAGTACAAGAAGAATCTTCGTTGAGTTGTTCATGATTTATTTCAGGTTTTAGTTTATTCCGGATTCAACTTATCCGGTTTAAGTTTATTTCTTCTTGCTTTCTTCCAGCAATGTTTTAACATCTGATTCTGAAGCTTTAAAGATGGTTCCGTGTTTATGCCCGACAGGCACACTCACATTTTCTGTGATATCCGTGAAGTTCTTAAAATCACGGGTACGCATGGCACCGTATATTTTCTTTTTATAAACATCAAAATAGATCAGATAATCATCACCTAATTTCTCGACAGTCGGTCCCTCTACAAACGATTCGGTAAATGGTTGTGATGACGGCGAATAAGGTCCTGTCAGAGAGTCAGAAAAAGCAATTTTCAGATTACGTTCGGGACGTGTATTATCTTTGAGCACCATTACATAATCATTTTTCGCCCGCTTCACAATGACAGCGTCAATCGAGCTGAAACCGGGATCATATAATACTTTCGCCTTGGATACTGTCTTAAAATCCTTTGTAGTGATGTAGTATAAACGATGATTATTCTCTTCTTCTTCGATTCCCTTTTCAAAACGACCTGGTACACACGAAGCCCATACTACCATAAACTGTTCGCTCTCGTCATCATAAAAAATCTCCGGAGCCCATACATTGACAGTGGTCGGTTCGTCTGCCATTACGGGAATCATTTGTTGCTCCGACCAGTGAATCAAGTCTTTGGAATTTGCATAACCAAAGCCTAAATCCCCTTTCCAGCTGGTGGTCCATACCAAATGATAAGTACCATCCGGTGTACGCACCATGGAAGGGTCGCGCATCAGGCGATGTTGTCCTAATTCCGGCTTCAGCCAGACACCGGGAATACTGTCCCAGTGCATTCCGTCTTCACTATACAGATATCTCAAACCTTCATCAGCCGGCTCATGAAATGAAGTGAACATATAATAATCTTTATTCCCTCCACAAGAAGCTAAAAGCAGGATGCTTATTGCAGCTAATGTATTTCTTAACTTTCCCATTTCTATGATTCTTTTACACTATACTAATATCCTTTATACAGAGACGATGAAAAGCCGGATTTGTACTCAAATAGATTGGAAGATTCGTCGGAATCAAAATTTAGAGACGATAAAAAGGGCGACTCTCCGAGCCACCCTTTTCCTCCATCAAACAAACTAACCATTTAATAATGGGAAAGAATTCCACTTCTTTTTATAGTATCTCATTGGTTACCAATCCTTTTTTTACCGGATTCTATACTTTTACAGCGTTCCTCCCCGTGCTTTCACACGTTTGGCCCACTCTTCACGTTCTTTCGTCAAATTATATCCCCGCTTAGCCAGATAATTGTTGATACGTCCTTTGTACTTGCCGAAAGCCGCATGTTTCTTGTTTGAATTTTCCGCATCCATGGCAAACTCACGCGCTTCCACCAACCAGGCATAGATTTGTACCTTTTCTTCTTCTTTCAAAGAAGGAATCATATCAAGCGTAGCTTCATAAGTCACTTTCACCACACCATAAGTCATTCCATCTTTCACCGCTTCTATCTGTTCTTCATTCAAGAAGAGAGACAAGCTGGCAGGAAAGGCAAAATGAGAACGGTACAAAGCCGCATCTTTCTCGTTTTCAGCAGCCTTCAATGCTGCATTTTTCGCATCACCGGTCAAACCCGATTCTTTGACTGTTTTCACCTTTGCATCCCGTATTTCATAAATATCATTCAATTCGAAATAGCGATTGGCAATCACATTACACACATCTTCAGCCACTTTTGCATCCGTCAGTCCGAGTTTATCTACAATCTTTTGCGAACGATTGACGATAGACTCCACATATTTCGGGTCCCGATTCTCTTTATTCAAATCGACCGCTCCGGCAGATATCCAACCGGAAAGAAGCAACAGGGACATTAAAACTATCTTTTTCATTTTATCTTATTATTATATAATATGCCGAAAGGAAACCCGGTTCCGGCACCTTGCCGGTGCCGGTGGCAATTACATTAATTTTCCTTTTTCAGCTAATGTATCGTAGTTGTTCTTCAAATCTCTCCAGTCTACTTTATGTTTTGTACTGATACCATTGATATATTTTTCGATATTCGTATATCCGTCACCTGTACAATCCTTATTGGCATCACTCGGATCATTCGGATTCAATCCGTTGGCTATTTCCCATTCATCCGGCATACCGTCACCATCAGTATCTACATACGGAGTTCCTTTGTATTCGGGGAAACCACCCATCTGACGAATATCAGTAATAATACCTACCTTATAAGAATCTTTGGGTAAACGACGATATTTAAACTGACCATCCTCTCCCATTGACTTAGGAGACAAACCTGTAAGATCACCATTAGCATCCTTCGCAAGTTTCTTGTCATAATAAGGAATACCTGTTTTTACTTCTTCTATGATACGTTCGTCTACGATATCACGGCAAGGGATGTTGGCACCTGCATGTTTCGTTACATAATCATAAGCATCATTGGCAGATGTTATTTTGATATAAGGCATTGCAAACGGCTCATAGCTCCGCATATTTTCAGTATATCCGTCTGTATTTGGCTGACTCTCAATTTGGATACCACCATTCCAGTTATCTTTCGTGATTTCCGGATAGCCTTCCATAACGTTACCATCAGCATACACGCGACCGTATACCTTATAATTCAGTTTACTGCGTCCGGCTTCCGGTTTCAGAATACGGCAACCTACCGTATTGTTCTTTGGAGTAGCAGGACCGGGTTTATAATAGTTATTGATCATATTGAACATAGCGGTATAATCACCACCGTCAGATGAACGATGCACCCAGTTAAATACTACATTATTAACGAAGTTGAATACTCCATTCCAGCCTACAGACGGATTACGGCCTGAGTTGCTGGCCCAAAGGTTACGCATAAATGCACAGTTCTCACCTCCCAGCGTGCTACCGAATGCATGATTATAGGTATCCAGAGCTTTTGCAGAAATTGTATTCTGAATAGTCACATTGACTGTCGGAAGTTTCAAGTCCTTGCTTTCATATTGACCTTCACTCGGATCGTACATATGACGGTAGAAAGATATATTTTCGTCCAGTCCCCATGTACATGAACAGTGGTCTATCATGATATTACCAATCGGATTACCACCGAAAGAGTCGTCACGATGCCATACTTTTGTTTCTCCACGACGGAATCTCATATGACGTACAACTACGTCGTGTGTATCCACCCAAAATGATTCTCCGGCAATGCAGACACCATCACCCGGTGCTGTCTGTCCAGCAATAGTAACGTAAGGTGCTCGAACAATAATCGGAGATTCCAGACGAATAATACCAGCCACATTGAAGACAATGATACGTGCACCACCTGTCTCACAAGCTTCGCGGAATGAACCCGGACCACGATCATTCAGATTAGTAACCGTAATTACCTTACCACCACGGCCACCGAAACTATACATTCCGCCTCCTTCAGCACCCGGAAACGAAGGTATTTTAGCTTGTGGCAAATCATAGGGACGACCAGCCCATGAGATATAAGGACGTCCTTCTTTTGCTTCTTTCAGTACTATAGGTAACGCTTTCTCCCATGCTTCATCAGAACGTTTCCGTTCCTCGGTCATCATCTTTGTATAATTCGCTTTGGCTTCGTCGGTCATCTGCGGGTATTGCGCCCATACAACGGTCGGAGTCAACATTGCAGCAGCAAAAGCTACTAAAAGTACATGTTTCTTCTTCATTTTTATTGGGTTTTGTGAGATTGTTAATTCAAAAATACAATAATAAGACGAGAGAGGAAAGATTTTGTAATCAGGAAAAAGAGTTTTTTTATTTAGTGGAATCGATTTTCTTTTTTAATCCGGACAAAAAGACAAATAAAAAGATGAACTCAAAATATCCCTTTAGAGAAAGGAAATACGTTGAGTTCACCTTTTTATTAACTTATTCTTTTCTAAAAATCAGTATTTTTATTCTGCCAATGGGTCGAACGTGCCCATACCGCCATGAGAATAATCTTCCCAGCCAATGGTTTGATATAATGTCGCATTGGTCTGCTGTGCGCTCTGACGCAATCCTAAGAAATAGTATTTTGGTTGGAAAACAGGATTAACATCTACTTCATTACCATCTACGCTTATATCTTTACGCTTGAAGTAGGTATCATAGAAATTCCATAAAGCCTCTACATTTGCATTGGCAATTGTCATGCCATCCTCTTCTGTTCCGATTTTCTCGTTCAGAGTCAAGGCTGCCGGACGCTCTACATTTGCAAGAGGATCACTGCTGTCGGCAGCAGAGCCAAGAGCATCAACATAGACTTCCACACGGTGTCTCTTACCACGTTCATTCATTGGAGTCACGCCCAGATAAGTACAAGTATTGCCACCAAATCCGGTTAATGCCCAACTAGGATTCAAATTACCTTGTCCTACACCACCATCAAAAAGCATCCAGCGACGCATATCATACGCACGTTTCCCTTCGAAGGCTAGTTCCACCTGGCGCTCATACAATATCGCTTCAAATAATTTGGCACGATCCGTTTCAACTGCAGCGTCCAGACCATAATTATTAGCATCTGTATATCCCACTCGTCCCCGTACAGCTTTCAATGCTTTTACTCCTTCCGCATGATAACTTCCACCGGCGCCACAAGCTGATTCTGCCAGGTTCAACAACACTTCCGCATAACGAATTTCCATGTATGGAGCTGCCGAACGTTTGAATCCTTGCTGATCGCCGCTATTATATTCAGAAAATACATTAGTGCTACTGCCCGGATCATCATTCGAGCGTTTACGTACGTAGATGCCCCTGTTTCTTGTTCCCAGCATATCGGTTGCATAGCCACTTTTACCCGCATCATCACGTTCGGCATCTGTAGCATACCAGCAATAGTTCCAAAGTTCATAGTTATTGCCGTTGGTATAGCGGCTCGGGCATAAGTTGGACATAACGTCTCCGGAGAAATCAACATCTCCACTATTGAATTGCCATTCCACACCCGGGAATGCAAATGTACGGTAGAAGCGAGGATCACGGTTCATGAAGAATTTGCTGTGGTTGTAGTCATATTGAGAATCCAACGGTTTTTTACCGTCAGCCATCGGGAACATATCTATCAGTTCCGATGTCGGAGTTTTACCGCCGCCCCCATTAATATTACCCGGACGAATACCATGTTCCCACAAATTATATTTATGAACATTCTGTGAAGCAACAGGAGAGATATTATTATATAAAGTAAGGAATACACCTTCATCTGCTCCCGTATAAGTCGCAAACATCTGAGCCCATTTCTTGGCATTGTCTGTTCCGCCATCGCTTTCGTAAGCAAGTCCGAAGTTACCGGCCTTTAGTGCGGTAATAGCAGCATCGTTAGCATCATAAGCAGCTTTCCAACGCTCAGTATCATCGGTACGGTTGAAGAGCGGACTGGCATAAAGCAGCAATGTACGGCCTTTCAGAGCAAGTGCGGCACCGGAAGTAATACGTCCGTAATCCTGGCCGTCATTCGGCCAACGTGCCGGAAGGTATTCTGATGCCAAATCCAAATCATCACATATAAAATTTACGCAATCTTTGGTAGAAGAACGGGGAACGACCAGGTTCTCACCATTTCCGTCGCCAATAACCGGATTCTGAACGTGGTCTACGATAGGCACACCACCATACATTTTCACTAACAGATAATAACGCCATGCACGGAAAAAGTAAGCCTGACCGAGCAACTGTTCTTTCTCTTCCTTAGAAAGAGTCTCGCTGCCCGTTACGCCTTCTATTACGTCATTGCATTCGCGGATACGCCCCCAAGGACTTGTTTCACCGTTGATAACATAAAAATAGTCGGGAACAGTCTGTATGGTAAGAATTTCCGATGGATTATTGAATACAGAATAACCTCCATATTCTTCCGTACATTTAGAAAAGTCATCGTCTACTCCGGCACTGACTACATCAGTCAGGGCATTAGAGCCTCCGGTTGCGCTGGGCAACAAACACTGATACAAATAATCGACACGGCTTCTGGCTGTTTCATAATTTTCATATACAACTGAAGAGTCGTAACTTCCATATACCTTCTTGTCTTTCAGAAAGTCATCGCTGCATCCGGTAAAACAGATGGTACGCTGCTACCGCCAATGCCTTCAAACAATATATATTTCTTTTTTCTTTCATAATCTTCTTTAATATTAGAATGAAACATTAACACCTAAAGTGAATTTACGCAAGTTAGGATAATTTCCATAAGTGCCTGCCCATGTGTCCCATACACCACCATCATAAGGATTGTAGAAACTCAATAGATTCTGGCAAGTAAGGTTAAGGCGACAACTGCTGATACCCAGCGGTTTCATCCATTCTTTCGGAAGGCTGTAGGCAACTGTCAGATTACGCAATCTGATGCTGGCTGCACTCACTTTCCAGAAGGTAGAAGCCTGACCGTTGATGGCACTATATTTCAGATTCGGATATTTTGCATTCCGATTCATTGCTGCCGTCACATTTCCATTGGCATCTAACACGTCTTCATACACGTACATATCTTTCCATATAGCCGATACATTTTTGTACTCCAGATTACTGTAGCTTTCCTGGCGTAAATTTGTCTGCATCAGAGCATATGCGCCCCAGCTTGCCCCAAACTGTGCACTAAATGAGAAGTTCTTATAGGAAGCACCGAAGTTCATTGTCATTCCGTACGGATTGCTGGCACGATGGGAAATCTTCACATAGTCATTCTGGTCAATCACACCGTCTATTTCGCCATAGCTTCCATCCGCATTGCGCTGTCCGCGTACGTCGCGATAAATCAATGTTCCCGGGTGAATATTCTCTTTAGAGTTACCCAGGTATGAAGTAATGTTATGGGTTGCGAAATATTCATCAATCTCCTGATAGCTGCGGAACATACCGAGACATTCATACCCCCATACACCACGGTCGGAACGTTCACCACGAACAATGTCGTCAAAACCCGGAGTGGCCTGGAAGGCTCCTTCCTTTATCTTATTATCACTATAACCGGTAGTCAGTTTCACCCAATAAGAGAAATCTTTGCCGATTTTATCTTTCCAATTAAGAGTCAATTCCACACCGTATGTATCAACTTCTCCGAAGTTCTCGGGAGTAGCCTGCGTACCCACAGTTGTAGGATAGAAAGAGGTACCAGTGAAAGTTGTAAACAGCTCACGTCCCATATCATAGTACGCATCCAATGTAACACCTAATCTGCTATCTAACATCCTGACGTCAATACCCAAATTGGTTTTGTAAGTCTTATCCCAATGAACATCTCTGTTCACACCTCTCTGAGGCATTTGGAATGATGCACCGCTGGATGTAGTACTGGAAGTTCCGAATATCGGTCCCTTATCTGCATTGCGGCTATAAAGTTGCGTCCACAGCCAAGGTTGTATATTGTCACGTCCCAAGATACCGAATGAACCACGGATTTTCAAGAAATCAATACCCAGTTTTTCTTTATTAAACCAGCTCTCTTCTGACATAACCCACCCTGCTGACCAGGAAGGAAACATACCCCAGTAATTTTCAGGAGCAAACTTAGTAGAAGCATCCGAACGAAGCAGGAACTCAAACAAGTATTTGTCTGCATACGAATAATTCAAACGACCGATATAAGAAAGCATACCCGATTCCGTACGGCTGAAAGTAGTCGTTTGCGTAGCACCGGTAGCTGTTGAATTGGACTGTCCGTCACTAAAGCTGAAAGGATCGGTAATATTACCTGTTACATATTCATATTCCGATTCAGCCTTTTCGATAGAGAACAAACCGCTTATGTTGTGCAGACCGAATTGGCGTGCATAGCTAAGGGTTAAGTTCATCTGATAGCTATCCGTCTTATTCATCGTACGAGTCAGCAAGTTACCGTTATCCAAAGTAAACGTACCAAAATTGCTTTCGTCAAGATCAATGTCATCACCTGTATAAAGATGACCGCCACTACCACCACGGTTCAGCAATCTGTACACATTTATTTTAGTACCGATGTTATTGCTTTTGCCATTTACGATATTTCTAGAATAAGAAGCTTTCAGCTTCAATCCCTTCGTCCACTTAAACCAACCGAAATCATGTTCCAATGAACCGTTGATAGACATATTGTTAGTCTGATTCTCAGTATTATCCGGAGAGTTCTGAACAGCTCTGTAATTGTACAATTGAACGGCGGTTAAACCGGAAGATGCATTCTGCATACCTGTATAAACAACAGGAAGACCACCCATATAATCGGGTACAAAAGGCAAGTGAGTCATCAATGAATTGAAGTCAGCATCGGTTCCGCCACCGCTTATACCATTGCGAGCATTATTCTGTTCGCCCATATCACCTGATATCTGGAACGAGGCTTTTGTCCATTTGCCTACATTGGCATTCACGCCGCCACGGAAGTTCCAACGGTCGTAATCCAGACGTCCCATATTACCTTCCTGGCTAAAATAAGAAGCCCCTGCAAAGTAAGTAGCTTTGTCCGTACCACCACTGATATTCAGACTATGGCGTTGAGTCCACGCTGCACTCCATTCCTTATCTATCAAATCATAGTTCAAGCCTCTCATTGCGTCCAACTCGTCAGCCTGGAAATATTGCGTTCTCAAATTGTCCGACTCCGAATCTCCGGTAGAAGTACCGGCTGCACGAGCCGCATTATAAATACGTCCATAATCGTAAGCACCCAACATCTTAGGAAGTTTCAGTGCATCAGTGAAACCAAACTGTCCGTTGTAAGAAATAGCAGGTGTGCCTACTTTACCACGTTTTGTTTTCACCAATACTACACCGTAAGCCGCACGGGCTCCGTATACAGCTGCCGAAGCATCTTTCAGCACAGTGATACTTTCTACTTCGCTCACGTCCAGATTATTGAACGCTTCTTCTGTAGAAATGAACTCATCAATTACATACAACGGACTCGGATCAGCATCTCCACCGCGTGTGGAAGAAGGAGTAACACTTGTATTGATACTACTTTGACGAATCTGCAAACTCGGTGTACTACCCGGACGGCCACCGCCCGAACTTACATGCAAACCGCTCATCATTCCGCTCAAAGCATCTCCCAGGTTACCTACCGAAAGGTCCTTGATCTCATCCGTAGAAAGAGTTTCAATGGCACCTGTTATGTTTTTCATTTTCTGTGTTCCATAACCTACTACCACTACCTCGTCCAGTTTAGCAACATCTTCCAGCAGAACAATCTTCGGATTATTCAGATTTGTTATCGTCTGAGTGATGTATCCGATAAATGAAACAGACAGTTTGGAGCCTTCCTGAACGGAAAGACTGAATTTACCGTCGATGTCTGTTACCGTACCGACCGGTGAGTCCACTACCTTGATTGCAGCACCAATGATCGGTTCTCCCAAGTCATCCACTACTGTGCCGGTTACTGTCCGTGTATTCTGGGCGTAGGCAGACAGAGTAAATGCCAGCAAGAAAACCAGACATAAATTAAATATGATATATTTTCTACTCATAGTATCTTATTTTTATTTTATACATTATTTATTCTTCATCTCCTCCGGGAAGCCAGCGCGGGTCGCCTATACGGGCAGACAGATGTTCAGCTCCGCGAGGGGTAAAGTCTCTTTCCGTTTCGACAGCATTGGTAGGATCGGTCAAGTTCGGATTAGTTATAATAGGATTTGCGTCATAACTCATTCCGGCATCAGTAGTATACGAATCTCCATACCAACCAGAGTTCCTGTTAACGAGTTTCGGAATACTGTTGTTATTATTCGTGATTCGCCTGATAAGTTCATTGTTACCCGTGTTTACAAAAATATTATTTGTAATACTCATATAGGTAGTATTCTGAAGTATTCCACCATAGTTAGCCATCTGACCTGTGTAGGCTATGTTATAGAATGTACAATTCTGAATATTTACACCACCTCGATACGATACACCATTATACATGGTACTAAGGCCATAAATGTCGCTACCGCTTGTCTGATTAATAAACCAATGCGGACCACGTGAACTGAAATGTATGAAGCGTTGGTTAGATTGTACAGTACTGTAAAGAGTGCTGTTTTGGAACATCATATGTGCTATGAATGCATTAGACGAATTCATGTGAATAATAATATTAGATTGGTTAAAACCAAGAATACAATCATTTACAGTGAACTGTTTCACACAATATGAGGTACTGTTGCAGTAAATCAAGTGTCTGTTAATTCCTCTGACCTCACAAGACTGAATCATAATAGGATCTGTAATCACAAACTGACCGGGAGTTGATGCTGTCAGACCGGCTCCGCTTGGATCATTGCTAAGCAAAATAAAAGAGTTACTGGAAGAGCCACTTGATGCCGCATTACAATCGAAATCAATAAATTTGATTTTCAAGCCTGCACAAGTAACAAATCTGGCAGATTCTCCAAAAGTTACTTTCGGATGGCTAACTTTATCGCCACGGAAAGTAACTGAATGAGCTCCGAAATCAACAACATCATTCATTGTATATGTACCACCGGCAACTAAGTCATAAGCAAGTTCCGTAGCCGAATCCGGTAGAGGATTTGTTTTGAAATATTCAGCAATGTCCGTACCTACAGGAATTGTTCCCGTTGTTTCGATCAATGTGGTGAAATCTTTTTCAGCCGGAACTTTTGCTTCCGTATTGTTTAACTGAGTACTGCCCAAAGCTCTGACACACGCCAGATACTTTGTGTCGTCACCAATATTACGCGTTACACTACACCCGTCTATAAATTCGTTTTCTTCTCCAACCGGTACTCTCTGTTCCGGATCATCTACATTATAAAATGATACTTCATATCCACCGGCACCTTCCACTACCTTCCATCTGATTGTGGCTGTTCCATCGTTATTATTAGCCACTATTACCTCCGTAGGAGATTCCAGTTGCGCATTTCTCACGTTGGAGGTCCAAGTTGCATCTTCGTTATACCCTATAGTACAACCACTAAAAAGCAGTATAGCAGCCACAAAGGACAGACCATACATCTTTCTACGCGAAAATAAATGTTTATTCATAAATTAAATTTTAATTAATACAAAATAACTGCATATTCACACACCCTTCAATTTTCTTTGAGAATTGTTCTTTTTTTCATCTGTTTACTTAATAATGATTCAAAGACATATATAACTTCATATTGTCAAATGCCTAATATATTAATGACGTACAACTTAAAAATATGTAATCACTCAAAAAGAATAAAAAATCATAGTATCTTAAAAATGTCCTATTTACAAGATACAATCAAGCGGTTGATCTGAATACATCAATTAGTCGATCAGGAAAAAAGATACGGCCGATTGGTTCAGATGAAGCGGTCAATTGAAGTAAAACGAACGGTTGACTACACCCAAAGAAGCAGTCGATTAAAGCATCTAAGATATCCTATTGAAACACCTTTTTCAGATATTCAATATTCGTTCCATAATTCTTCTTCACGTTTCTCACATCCTCTTTATCCCGTGAGCGTTCCACAACCAGCCAGCCACTCCAGCCCATTTTGTCAAGCGTCTTTTTCACCTTATTCATATCCAGCCGCTCATTGAAAGGAAGAGTCACTCCATCCGTATCTGTACAGTGAATCTGGCAAATTCTATTTTTTCCAAGAATCTTGATTTCCTTACATAGATCCCTTCCATTCTCTAATGCATTCTGAAATTTAAAATAGATCTTGATACCGGGAGAATTAATCTCTTTCAATAGTTTCACTTCTTCTCTTGCGTCCAATTGAGTTTCAATGCCAATTACGACTTCTTCCGAAGCAGCCATATCCCCTACTTCCTTCAAGCGTTTTATTAAAGCTGTCCGAAGTTCCGGAACATCCTGCCAGCCTGCTTTCACCCCACCCAAAGGGAGAAAAGCGACCTTGGCATCCATTACTTTCATTGCATCCAGACAATCCCGGACTAATTCTTTATAATTAGCACGATCTAAAAAAGACTGTCCATAAAAACCGGACATAGCAATAGAAGGAACCTCTAAATTATAGTTCTGAGCTGTTTCACGAAATAGCTGCTGGAAATGGGGCTCACGCAATTTGTTATCGAACATTTCTCTTTTACCGAGACTGCCCATATCCAACTCGACTCCATCTCCTTTCAACTCATGCACCAATTGGAACGAACCAATCTTCTGACGTTTCAATATCATCCAGTCACATACGGCGATCTTGTAACGTTGTTCTTTTTGTTTCGATGCGGCAACAGCCAGCATTGGAAAACATTCTGCTACGATTAATATCCAAAGGATATGTTGAAATAATTTCTTTCTATTCATCATCTTAATTATACGCTGATCGTATAAAAGACGAATGAAAGGAAACTTTGTAATCGGCTACATTCCAAATATTTAATACTAAAACGGAAAAGAAAGGGGATATTTATAATAATAAGATAATGACACTATATCAGGTAAATGGTGTCACTATACCACTGATATAGTGTCATTATCACAGGTATATAGTGACACTATCTTTTTGAAAGGATTATTCAGGTGAGATGTAAAAAAATAGGCTGCCGAACCCTGAAAAGTCCGACAGCCTTGTCAACCCAAAAACGATACCTATGAAACACTGTGTGTTATTTCAAATCAAATATCAAGCGTTTACCATGAACAAGTTCATCGTGGGTAATGCGGTATTTATTGAACTTCTTACCATCCAATAACACCTTATTTATATAAAGAGTTTCCGATCCGGTACGATTACTCTCAATTACCAGCTCATTTTCCTTATACCATTTAGGATCCAAGCGGATCGTTACTTTATTAAATACCGGAGTAGTCAATGTATATTCCGGCAATCCCGGACAGTCGGGATAAAAACCTATCATATTGAAAATAGCCCATGCAGACATCGTACCCGTATCGTCATTTCCGGGAATACCATCCGGTTTGGTCGTAAAGTACTTGTCCAGCAACCGCTGTGTCTCTTTCTGTGTGCGCCATTCTTCACCTTTAAAGTAGGAGAACAGATGAGCGTAAGCAATATCGTCACAGCCGGATCATAGTCCCTAACACATTGTAGCTTATTGATAAAAGGTTTCTTTCCCCCCATCAGTTTAGCCAATCCATATACATCATGTGGTACATAGAAGGTATAATTCCAAGAATTACCTTCGTGGAAACCGGGATTCGGTTCAAAGTTCTCTCCCTGCCTCGGATTGAACGGACTGTAGAAAGTTCCGTCCGGAAGAATAGGTCGGAATGTACCAAACTCCTTACTATAATAATGCTTATATCCCAAAGAGCGTTTATAGAACATTTCCGCATCTTTCTTCTTTCCCAAAGCATCCGCAAAACGGGACAGGGCAAAGTCTGCGATATAATATTCCAGTGCATGAGATACGGAGTTATCATATTGTTCACGAAGCGGCACGTATCCTTTTGACATATAGTCATCATTGTCCGGACGCATCAGATTTTCCGCTCCGGGTAATGTAGCCGACTTGTACATTGCTTCGTAAGCCAGATCTACGTCAAAGTCACGCAATCCTTTCATCCATGTATCCACAATCACCGGGATACTTGGATCACCTTCCATCGTAAGAGTCTCTCTTCCATACAATTCCATTTAGGGAACCAGCCATGTTCACGAACATATCGAGCATTAGTGGTACGTACCATTTCCATCTGACGTTCGGGATAAACCAAAGTCAAGAGCTGATGTACGTTACGATATGTATCCCACAGAGAGAATACAGTATATCGGGTACCTTTCGTTGTCAGAATCTGATCGCTCTCCATAGCCGGATATTCACCATTTACATCCTGCAGGACGTTCGGATGAATCAGCAAATGATAAAGTGCCGTATAAAAAACTGTTTTCTGTGCATCCGTTCCTCCTTCTACAGTGATACGTGACAAGTCATCGTTCCACTGTGCACGGGCATCAGACAGCACCTGTTCAAAATTCTTTCCTGACTGTTCCTTATCCAGATTCAAACGGGCATTCTCTATGCTTACAAAGGAAACTCCCATCTGTACTTCGACCTGTTCTCCTTCTTCTGTTTCAAAGGTGAAGTAAGCGCCCACATCGTCACCTGCTATTTCTTTTCCATAGCGGGTATACAATTTATACTTGCCTTGGTCGTGATCCCATTCCGCTTCCACACCTGTCATCGGACGTTGCTTTTTCCAATATCCGGTTGTCGCGGGAACTTTATTCACTCTCATCACAAAATAGATAGGAAATACAGCTTGGGGATTATAACAGAAAGTACCCAATAGTTTCATTCCCTCTATTTCGCTGTCACTTACACGGCGAAGCATGGCTCCACTCTCATTGGTCAGGCCTTCGCCCAAATTCAGAAGTATATGACTCTTTCCTTTAGGAAAAGTGAAACGGGCAATACCCGTACGAGGAGTAGCAGAGACTTCTGTCTTTACGTTATATTTCGTCAGATAATTGGAATAATAGCCGGGAGAAGCCTGTTCATCCTTATATTTGCTCCCATATTCCTTATAGTCTACATTCAGTTCTCCGGTAGTAGGCATCAGCAATAAAGAACCCAGTTCAGGACAACCGACACCACTCAGATTTACATGAGAATATCCTGTAAAGAAACAATTGGTATATTCATAAGGCGTAGACCACCAACGTGCATCTTTATCGTAAGTATTATCAGCAGAACCCATCACATTAAAAGGTACTACGGACATCATTCCATTCGGACAAACAGCTCCGGGATTAGTGGTACCGAAATTTGTCGTTCCAATAAAAGGATCTACATAGTCTATCAACAGACTCTTTTCCTTATTCATAGGGGGGGCCTTACCCTCTCCCCCAAATACGGGGAGAAGGTGGTGAAATGTGCGTTAATAATATACGTCTCATATCCTTCTTAGATAATGCTCGTCCGTTTTGTAAAATCAATTATTTCCTGGATATAGCCGAAAGCCATTCCTACAACAGTATCTGCAGCTCCATAATAAACAGCTACACGCTCACCATCCTGCAATGCCGCACATGGGAATACCACATTGGGCACATCACCTTGAAGTTCATAAGGTGCAGCCGGACCTATCAGATATTCACGGGTACGATAAAGTACCTTTTCAGGATGATCCTTATCAAGTATCGCCGAACCCATTGCATAACGGAAACCGTTGCAAGTAGTGATAACACCATGATAGAAAAGCAACCAGCCTTCATCAGTAAGGAAAGGTACCGAACCTGCACCAATCTTGGTACACTGCCAGGCACTTTCAGGGAAAGGAGTCACTTTCATAACACAACGGTGTTCACCCCAGTATTTCATATCCGGACTGTAGCTGATATAAATATCACCGAACGGTGTATGTCCATTGTCGCTGGGGCGACTTAACATAGCATATTTGCCATCTATCTTTTGCGGGAAAAGTACTCCATTACGATTGAAAGGCAGGAAGGCATTCTCGCATTGGAAGAAATCTATAAAATCAAATGTATAGGCAATACCGATAGTAGGTCCATGATAGCCGTTACACCAAGTAATCCAATATCGGTCTTCAATCCATGTAACACGTGGGTCATATTTATATTCAGATTCGATCATTTCCGTGTTACCGGCTTTGAATTGAATCGGTTCATGACTAATATCCCAATGAATACCATCTTTACTGAACCCTGTGAAGATATTCATCTGTACAGCTTTGTTGTCACAACGGAATACACCGGCGAACCCATCTTTGAAAGGTACGACAGCACTATTGAAAATACTATTGGATGAAGGAATATGATAGCGTCCGATGACCGGATTTTGCGAGTAACGCCACATTACATCTGTACATCCGACAGGACGTTCTTCCCAGGGAATTTGAATCTTATTCATAATAATTATTTATTTAGTAATTAGTTATCTATTATCACTCAAAAATAGCAATTTATTTTTTCTTTTTTGAATCATCATACGTAAAAGGTATAAAATAGGTCATCAAAAAAGCAGGAATTGTTGCGATCAGTACATAGATAAAGAAACTACGGTATCCCAGTAAATCACTAAAATAGCCGCTGATCATTCCCGGAAGCATAACTCCCAGATTCATGATTCCCGAAGCAAATGCATAATGTGACATCTGATGTTTGCCAGGAGCAATCTGCTGCATCATGAACAAGGTCAGTCCGACAAATCCGAAACCATAGCCGAAATACTCCATTGTGATACATGTTCCGATCAGATAAAGACTGGTCGGCTGGACTACAGCAAGGAAAGTATAAGCAAGGAAAGGAAGGTTGAACACGCAACAAAGCATGAATAATGTTTTCTTCAATCCATATCTGGCAACAAATATTCCACCTAGCAATGAACCGATAACAAAGGCGGCAGAACCAAAGACGCCATTCAATGTTCCGATTTCTGTCAATGACAGCCCCAGACCTCCGACCTCTCTGGAGGCACGCAGAAACAAAGGAGCAACCTTCATTATAAATCCTTCCGCCAATCGGTAGAGAATAATGAAGAAGATATAATATACTATATGTTTTTTAGTAAAAAAGTTTCCAATCACATTTACCAAATCCTGCATGATTTCTGAAGTAGTTTTTTTTCCGGTAGCAGGAACTTGTGTAGAAGGCAACATCTTTATATGATAAAGACCGAGCAATACCATTACTGCAGCAATTACGGCAAAAATAATCATCCATGCAGATGAATATGCACCCTTATTGGCATCTATCGAAGCTCCTTCTATTGCCCCGAAATGTTCGGCCAGCATACCTGCCAAAGCAACTAATCCACCATTGGCAACCAATTTTGCCACATTATAGAAAGCCCCCTGCACTCCAATATATTTAGCCTGATCCTCTTTATTCAGTTCTGCCATATATACACCATCGCAAGCGATATCATGTGTGGCTCCACTGAACGCAATCACCGCCATAGTGGAAATACTGATAGCAAAGAAATAATCAAAGAATAACGAAAAAGCTACTACTCCAAACAATATACCACTCAACAGTTCGGTTACCAGTACAAAAAACTTTTTGGTCCGATACATTTCAAGAAAAGGGCTCCATAAGAATTTGAGTGTCCAGGGCATCATGATAAGAGAAGTCCAAAACGTTATCTGAGTATCAGAAATACCCAAATCCTTAAACATGAATACGGAAACCAAATTGATGGCAATAAAGGGAAGTCCCATTGCAAAATAAGCGGTAGGTACCCAATAAATCGGGTTGATAGTTTTTCCTTGAGAAGCAGTTTTATTCTGTTGCATAGTTCAATAGTATATAGATGAAAGGGTCATTTTTCTGACCCATCTATATATAATACAACTAAGAAGGGCAAACTACTAACGCTTGCCCCTACTTTTTTTTATTTTATTGTTACTTCGTCGATAAAGAACCACGAAGGATGCCCTACACCATAATGCCATTCGGGACATTCTTTCGTACCGGTGACCTCAACTTTCACATAACGGGCATGCACTGGCATTTCCGATTCAGTCTTCACTCCGCGGAACTCCACTTTCCCCGAACGGTTTTCCGGCATATCATGTGTTCCCCAATGTGCATAATTCTCTCCATCTTCAGAATAGGAATAAACCACCTTCAGAGGGAAAAGAATCCAGGCTCCGATCTGATGCAGGAAATCCGTCTCTATACTATGTATTTCTTTCTCTTTACCCAAATCTATAACAAAAGCACCGTCTGTTCCTTCCCAGCCAACCCAGCTTTCAACGAAAGTAGATCCTCCGAATAATCCATCCACTAATGCCGTTTTTCCGATCTCTGCATATTTACCGGTAGGAGGAATAAGATAAGTAACCTTTGCTCCTATCGCAACGCTTTTTTCTGCACGGGGCATATATCTCTCCCGATACAACTGGCAATATTCCACAGGAGAATTGGAACGTTCATTCAATGTCGGTACATTAAATTCTTTCACCCGTTCTTCAAAAAGTGCCAATTTCGGACTGATCTCATTCATATCTGTACCAGTCTCAGTACGGGCAATTTCCAATTCCGAATACTGAATGGGCAAGCGGGCACGCTGCACACGCTTCAGGAATTTATTATCTTCAGCCACCGCTTTCTCTGCATCATCAAACAGTTGATTATAACGTCGCATCAGTTGTGGTTTCAGCATTCCGTATTTATGGGAAACAGGAGAATCATAAATCCACAATCTTTGTCCGCTGCCTATCAACGCTCCCTCCATCACCTTGATATACTGATAAAGGTATGGCGCAGCCTCTCCATAGTATCCATGCAGGAAATGCTGCATCAAAGAATCAACATTCGCTTCGGGGTTCCACATTAACTTAGATACCAGATAGGCACGTAACTCAGCGAAGTCTCCTCCCCTGCTTCCTGCAATCTGTGAGAAATGCATAGTGGCATGATTCTTTTTGAACAGACGAATATTATCCTGCAAGATATGAAAATTAGGGAACGGAGCCAGATAATTATCAAAATTAATACCATAATCCCACACGAAAATATTATTAGTGATGGCAGCCCAGCCTTCCATTGCTTTCACAAACTCTTTACCTGAGGCATTTTCCGTCAAAGTCACTTCACGGTCACAATCTATATCACAAAGCATGATATTCACATTCGGCAATGGCTTCACATGTTTCGGAGGATTCATCGTATACAGATAGGCAAGCGTGGAAAATTCCTTATCGGGAAAACGGGCAGCCAGCTTATTCAAAAAAGTAATGATACTTCCTGAGAGTGCTCCTTCATAATCATCTATCGCTTTGCAGGCATCACATGTACAATTGGTATAATTACCATCATTCTGACTCACAGACATAATATGCTTATCCGGATTTGCCTTAAAAATAGAATCAATCCGCTGAGCCACGATTTCAAAAACTTCCGGGTTACTCAGACACCATTGGCTTGCTTTCCCGGGATGGCGTTTGCCTTTAAAATAAGAATAATATTCCGGATGGTCTTTTCCATATACGGAAGCAGGAAGCAACTTATCAAAAGTATGCACCCAATAACCGGCAGCAAACACTTCGTTTGGCTCTTCCAGCCTGTTCCACCATTTATATATGGAGTCTGTACGAATAGCATAACATTGTGTCTGGCGGTAACGGAAAGCCGGATTATCTATTTTATCGATAAGCGGCAGTTCGATTGTCTTCGCAGGGTTAAAAGAGTATTCGTTTTCTCCCCAGTAATCCACTCCAAGATATTGTTCGAGTAAAGTTACAACTCCGTAGACTGCCCCATTCCCACTGCCTGAAATACGTAAGATTCCATCTTTCGTAGATAGGCTGAAACCGTCTTCTGTCACTCCGGACGAAAGTTCACCATCAATCCATATATCACCTTTGCCAAGTGCTTGTTGTCCCAAAGTAATAGGAAGGTTCTTACCACTTATTTTCTGAACAAACATTTGTAAAATATTGGCTGCTGTTCTATTTACAGGAGTTTCCTTCGTTAAAACAATTCTTGATTTAGACTTACCATTATTTACTAATACTATTTGAGCAGAGACTACTGTACAAACCCAGAATCCCAACAAAGACAAAAATAACTGTTTTACTAATTGATTCATGTTTTTCACTGTTAGATGATGCATTGTTTATTATAATACAACTCAATACTATTAGCTACTAAATTCGTTTATCTAATAAAAGACTTATTAACAAAACTGACAATCTCAATTCCTCTTATCTGTTCAAAAGTCATTCTATCATAAAACAAAAAAGGATATCCTTTCGGGGGACATCCTTTCTCTTAGATACTATTTACTATTCAGTTATCGGTTCATAGAGATTAAACTCTGTTATATCTGTACGATTATTTGAAGCAATACCAATAATTTGATACTTAATATAACGAGTAGTAATTGGAGATATGAACGTTATATATTGTGTTGCCCCAGAAACAGCCAATGTATTCATAGAATCCCATGTTGCTCCATCATCAGACTGGAATATCTCCACTTTAGTAGGCGCATATCCCTTAGACCAATGGTTGGTTTTTATTCCAGTCAAAACATTAGGTTCACCTAAATCGACTGTAAACCAGAAGCCTTCAGCATCGCGAGCAAGATCAGAACTAGTTCCATCAATTAAATTCTTACCGGCTCCTTCAACTCCTTTTTCTACGTTAATCTTCCAACCGGAACGGTCACTGATAAGCTGACTGTTAGCTGGCTCTCCATTAGCTAGGATTTTCACAGACTTTGAAAGCTTTCTGCGCAGGACTAATTAATGTATTAGGAGCATTCGTTTGTATACTTCCAACCACTACATTGAAGTCATAAACAGTCTCTGCATGTGTTGCATTGGCAAATGACCAGTCCGACACTTTCACTGTAACATCATCAGAAGCTGTTTCACCGGCTTTAATAACAACTTCTTGAGTCAGCAATTCTATATTTTCTAAAGGTATATTACTAGATGAGGTTGATAAAGTTACTTTAACATCCTGAGTAACCGAGATAAATGCTTTTACCTTAAAGGTTATTGTCACTTCATCTCCCATAAGCCCTTCTGCCGAATGCTTTAAATGGCCGGCTTCAAATTATTATCTCTTTCAAGATAAATATAATTAGCATTCCATTCATCGGCTTCATTGTCGTCATTACTGCAAGCAACGATACAGGGTAGTGCTAATATCACAATTGCAAATTTCCAGAATATATTATTCAATTTCATAATCGACTATTTTATAATATTAATACTATTTACCATCGGAACGAATCCCATGTTCCCATCGTACAACACCATTCGTAGCAACACCTGTATTACCATGACCAGTAGCATCGTTAAATGTACTTCCATCGCCCTCATTTAGTTTCCAATATCCTTCTAGACCCTCAGTTTGTGGATTTATCGTATACATATTATTTTGGATTTGTGACTGTGAAATTGCTGTCGTCCAAAAAAAGGGTTCACTTCATCAACATCCGCTACTAAGTATGATCCGCCACCACAATATTCCAAAATTGTTGCGATCTAATGACAATGGCATTAGGTAGATCTAGGTTGCTTCAACCTTTCCATCCACATAAATTGTTAATGTTGGGCCATTACAAACAAAAGCCAAATGATACCATTGTTTTGCATTAAATGGAGTAGGACAATTGATTTGTGTACCTTGAGTTTTGACCTGCAAAATATTACCTGCAATTGGGGCATCACCAAAACGAATATAAATTTCTCCATCTTCAGCTTTTCCAGAGCTAGGATTTGCAGAGAACAAAGCCTGATTATTATATTCACCAACCTCTGTTCCTAATATACTCATATTCACTCGGAATTCTACAGACCATTGAGTAACATTATAGTCTTTAGTCATATTCAATTTAGCAGGAGTAGAACCTGTCAATACGGGAACTGAGGTAATAATAACAGGATCCATCAGATATATCATATTCTGCATACTTTCCAGTAAGTTTCCATCTGTATGCATAATGCTGATAGGCAAAGCATATTTGTTTCCCGAGTCAAGCATCTCCTGAGTCATTGGTTGAATAGTAATACTTGCTACTCCAGCGCTCACTTTCCCAGCTTGAATAGTAACTTCTTTTTCTGAAAAACTATATTTATCTGTCGGAAGTAGGATGTAATTCGTACCATTTTTTTTATTATAAGTATCCAAGGCTTGTTCATCAACTCCAAGAGTTGCCTTTGTATCTTGGGCAACAGTCTGTGTTGCACGTACTGTTGCAGTCACAGCTATACTTGACTCCGTATCAATAGATATTTTTTTTGATAAACCTGGATTAGAATATGCTTCTGACAAATAGACAGCATTATCAATCACTTTATAGTCAGCATCATCACATCCACAAAGCATTGAAATTAGAACACCTCCAACCAATGCAGATGCAAGTTTCAAATTAACTAAGTATTTCATAACTATCATTTTTAAATTTGTACATTACTTCATTGGAGGATTCATAATTCTTGTCGCATTTCGGAGGAATGGATAAGTACCGTCATATCCGCTTACCACAAATTCATATTCCATGTGGTAAGTTCCAACTCCACCTTTCTCACATATTTGTCCATCGATTATTGGGG